>Ga0209210_1000011_pt1 | contig 260993 bp, 280 predicted proteins | sample RifGroA1_FD_183991 | JGI IMG/M metagenome (GOLD analysis project Ga0209210, IMG submission 183991) | Contaminated groundwater microbial communities from Rifle, Colorado, USA - Rifle Groundwater A1 (SPAdes) (version 2) | ecosystem: Environmental > Aquatic > Deep subsurface > Groundwater >... | reverse complement strand
TTTGAATTTTCATCCGTAATAATTGGTGAGTCCTGTCTGGCCAGTCTCAAATAGGATGGTTTTCCGTTTTCGGCAACAGCAAAAGTGGCTTTCTTGGCTTCTTCATAGTCACAAGGGGAAACAACAACCATATTAGGAATTACCCGCATGAGAGCTATGTCTTCCAAACTCTGGTGTGTTGCCCCATACATTGAAGCGCCAAATCCGGCATGTGATCCAACTATTTTGACAGGCAAATCACTAAGTGCAGCCGTTACTTTTATCTGTTCAAATGTTCTTCCGGGGGAAAAAACGGCATAACTTGTAATAAATGGAATTTTACCCGCTCCAGCCATACCGGCAGCAACGGTTACAAGAGCCTGTTCGGCTACCCCAACCTGGAAAAATCTGTTGGGAAAAGCTTCCGCAAACTCTTTTACTCTTGTTGAATCGGCCAGGTCAGCCGTCAGAACAACAATATCGGGGTTTTTCTTGCCCAATTCAACCAGCATCTCCCCGAATCCGCCACGCATTGATTTCATCATTTTAGTTCCTCCATTGCTTTCCTAAACTCATCCCCATTTGGTGCTTTTGCGTGCCAATCGGGATTACTCTCCATAAAAGAAATGCCTTTGCCAAAAACCGTGTTTGCAAGAATTACACTTGGTTTGCCTTTTTTATCCCTGGCTTTACTAGTCGAATCAAAAATCTCATCAAAATTGTGTCCGTCGATTTCAAAAACATTCCAGTCGGAAGCTAAATACTTTTCCTTGAGGCTGCCTAGGGGCATTATTTCCTCGACAGTTCCCTCAATCTGAATTCCATTTTTATCAACAATCTGAATCAGGTTTGATAGTTTATACTTGGCGGCAAAATTTACCGCTTCCCAATGATTTCCTTCATCGTGTTCCCCATCGCTGGTCATGCAATAAATATACGAACCTTTCTTTATAGCCGCAAATCCGGCTGCCTGGGCAAGACCAAGTCCCAGCGGTCCCGATGTATTTTCTATACCTTTCAGTTTTGTCTTTTCGGGATGCCCTTGAAGAGAAGATCCAAGCTCGGTATAACTTGCCAATAAATTTTTATCAATCAAACCCTTTTCTGCCATAACAGAGTAAAGTGCCGGGCAGATATGTCCGTTCGACAAGAAAAAACGATCCCGATCTTCTAAGATTCCGAAATAAAGAGCCACCATAATTTCAACTGCGGAAAGCGATCCTCCGGGGTGTCCCGATCCGGCTTTGTAAACCATTTCAAGAATATTTCTTCTCACTCGTCCGGAGATACTTTCCAAATTGTTTATATCAATTTCCATAAGAATTCAGGAGCTTTATACTTTAAAAGCACTATCCATTGAACCATCGCCGTCTTCCGAATGATCCCTTTGGGAAATTTTGTTTTCGAATCTGTCAATGGCGCTTAAAACCTCATCTTTTGTAGAACAGATTTCGAAAACACTCATCTCGGTGCTGTCGATGTTCATGTTTTTTCTGAAAACATCCAAAATTTCAGCCCAAAAACGGCCGTAAAGAATAATCGGTTTGTGGTGTCCAAAATAAAGTTTGGCCAAAACCCAGGCGGTGCCAAATTCAGAAACCGTCCCACTTCCACCCTTAAAAATAACAAAAACATCGCCATACTCCAGAAGTTTAAACATGCGATCGATATAATTTGTAGTTACAACTTCCGTGTCGGTAACATTTTTAATGTAACGCCCTTCATACCCGACCGCCCCGACCGGATCAAAAGTGATGGCAACCGTTTTTCCGCCCCCTTTTCTGGCACCGCTCGTGGCTGCCTCCATTACACCCGGTCCACCACCGTCGATTATTACATAACCCCTCTTGGCCAAAGCCTCGGCAACTTCAAAAGCCTCCACATATGCCTCATCTGTTTCGGAGATATTTGCATCTCCAAAAAATGCAATATTTTTAATAAATTTTTTCCCGGAATATTTTTTTAATTCCTCCATTTGTTATTTGAATGACAAGGAAATCGGATCAGTAGGAGCTGCCCCGCCTTCTAAAGTTCTGCCCACACGAATTACCTGCTCGACAAGTCTGTTTGCATAACCCCATTCGTTGTCATACCATGCAAAGATTTTGACAAGATTTCCCGCAACCACCTGCGTTAAAGAAAGATCTACTATTGCAGATTCGCTTCTTCCGATAATATCACTTGATACCAAAGGTTCCTCAGTTACCGCTATTATTCCCTTATACAAGGGGTTTTTTACTGCCTCTTTAAATACATTATTTATCTCCTCTACTGTTACGTATTTCTTAAGAAGTACCGTAAAATCCGTTATAGATCCTGTTGTTGTTGGAACCCTTAAACTCACTCCGTCAAAAAGACCTCTAAGTTCCGGTATTGTCTCTGTTGTAGAAATGGCAGCTCCGGTGCTTGTAGGAATTATGTTTTGCGCTGCCGCTCTGGCACGTCTTAAGTCTTTATGGGAACCGTCCTGCAAATTTTGATCGTCAGTGTAACTGTGAACCGTTGTTAATAGGGCTTTTTCAATTCCGAATTTTGAGTGAATAATTGAAGCAATGGGAGCAACAGAATTGGTGGTACAGGACGAATTTGAAAGTATTTGTGGAAGATTATCAGTTTCGTTAACACCAATAATATAAGTTGGAACATTCTCCCCCTTTGTGGGAGCTGAGATGACGACTTTTTTAGCTCCACCTACAGCGTGTTTTTTGGCATCCTCTTCTTTAGTAAAAACACCCGTAGATTCAATTACGACGTCAACCCCATATTTTCCCCATGGGATTTTGGCAGGATCTTTCTGGGCAAAAACCGGAACTTTAATATTTCTTTCCGGTATCATTAAATTACCAATTAAAGGATCCTCATCTGTGGCTTCACTAGGAGTTTTTATCTCTTCACCCTTAACTTTCAGTTCAAACTGTCGGTACATCGTATCGTAGTTTGTCAGATGCGCCCAACTCTCTACCGGCATACTACCCGAAGTATTAATTGCAGCAAATTCAATCTCGTCAAGATGTTTGAGAACACCAATCCTGAAGGCAATTCTTCCAATTCTTCCAAAACCATTTATACCTACTTTAATCATGGCAGTTATATTTTATTATATCAGCATTCAAGAAAACCACGAACCCCATTAACCTGGCCTTTTAGGCAAGGAGAGTGTCATAATATACACATATGAGGGTTTCTGTAGTAATTCCCGCCTACAACGAGGAGAAATATATAAAAAAATGTCTTATAAGTGTCGTCAACCAGGTGGTTTCGGCGGATGAAATCATTGTTGTAAATAATAACTCGACGGACAAGACGGAGACTTTTGCCAGAAAGTTTGGGGCAAGAATAGTCAATGAAAAGGTTCAAGGTATGACTCCGGCCAGGAATAGGGGTTTTAATTCAGCCAAATACGAAATTATTGCCAGATGTGATGCGGATACGGTTGTTCCAAAAGATTGGATCAAGAGGATTAAAAGTAATTTTGAAAAAGGAGACATTGACGCCCTTACCGGACCCGTTTTTTTTAACGACTCGGAAATACTTAAGTCGACTTCAACCCTTCCCGCGGATTTAGCCTGGAAATCGTTCAAATTGATAGCAAAAGGTAAAAAATATTTGATCGGACCCAACATGGTTATTACCAAAAAAATCTGGACGCAAGTAAAAGATATTGTGGAAATGGATGACAAAAAAGTTCATGAAGATATGGATTTATCACTTAAAATTGCAAAAGTCGGAGGCAGGATCGGATACGACCCCGCCCTGATCGTGGGAATCTCAGCAAGAAGACTCAAGAAACATCCGGAATCATTCTTTCTGGAATATCCCGTCAGAGTCGTCAAAACACTCTTGGCAAATAACAAGAAATAGGTTATTTCTTCTTTTTCTTGGTAAGCATGGCATAAGCTCCCCAAAAACCGGAAATCCCAACCAGCGCATAAAAGATCATCACGACCACCGGCCACCCTCCGATTAGGCTTCCAATCAAATCAAATTTTAAAACACTCATTAGACCTAACTCTATTGCTCCAATCACCACCAACCATTTAGAAATTGTCTTCAGTTTCATTTATTCTCACCTCCCTTCATCCCTCTATTAACATTAGCACATTTAAAAAATCACTGTTTCAAAGCTTCAATACCTGGAAGTGTCTTTTTGGACAGGAACTCAAGCATTGCCCCTCCGCCAACCGATACCCAGTCAAATTTTTGGACAAGACTAAGTTTGTCAATAACCACGAGACTGTCTCCTCCCCCGGTTACCTTATATGCATTGGAGTTTGCGACAGCCCTAAAAACCCTTTCAGTTCCCTGCATGTGTCCCTCTACCTCATATTTTCCCATTGGACCGGCAAGAACTATTGTTTTCGCTTTTCCTATTTCTTTCTCAAACCTCTCAATCGAGTTCAGAGTGATATCTTCTTTATCCTGCACCAGATTTGCGATAACTAATTTATCTCCTTCTTTTTGTTCCCTTACGCTTTCAAGAGCCCTATCCCCGTAATACTCGGGGAGTCTCCCACCAACTAATATTTTGTCTGCAAAGGGTTCCAAACTTTTTATATAGTCGACCTTGTCATCTTTTGACCCACCGATAATAAACAAAACCGGCCTTTTGGGGTCTTCCAAAACTTTATTCAGATTCTCTACTTCTTGAGCAAATCTTATCCCTGCTGCGTGGGGCAATAGCTTTGGAAGCGAAGTGATTGAGGCCGAATCCCGATGAGACGACGCAAATGCTTCATTAATATAGACATCACCCAAACTTGCCAACTTTTTAGCAAATTCAGGGTCATTAGCCTCTTCTCCGGGATCAAATCTTAAATTTTCTTCAACTTTTGCTCTCCATTTATCGAAAAATGGCTGTAGTCCTTTTGTGCTTAAACCCTCGTCGTATACCCCTCCGGGCCTCCCCTTGTGTCCGATAACCGTTATTTTTGAGGCCTTGTTGAAAAGGAAGTCTAAAGTAGGTGTAATTGCGTCAAGCCTATAATTCTCAGATCCGACAATATCCAAATCGGCCCTAACGATGACTCTTTTTCCGGAAACATCAATATCGGTAAGTTTGGGCAGGTTCATCTTAATTATTTGCTTCTATTTCCGTAATTTCCTGAAGTCTCCGCTCGTATCTTGCCTTACCGGAAAATTTTGTTTCCAGAAAAGCGATAAGCATTGCCTTTGTATCTCTTTCATCGGTAAAGTCGGCGGCGATGACTAGTATATTCATATCGTCGTCATTTCTTCCCGCTTCAACCTGAAAAACTGATTTTCCAATTGACGCCCTTACTCCGTCGAATTTATTTGCAACAACGTCAACCCCGACCCCACTCCCGCAAAGAAGAACTCCGCGCGCTCCTCCCGTTTTGGCAACAAGCGATGCGACATCCTCCGCGTATTTTGTATAGTCGTCGTGTGGATCAAAATGAGTTGCCCCAAGATCCTGATAGGGGTACTCCATATCAAAAAGCCATTTGGCAATTTTTTCTTTCAACTCATACCCCCTGTGATCAGCCCCGATAAAAATTTTCATTTAAAACCCTCCGTTAATTCTAACAATTTTGCTTTGGGATCGGGGGCCTTAACTACCGCCGTTGCAATAGCAACACCCACCGCTCCAAGCTCCAAACTCTTTTTAATATCCTCCATCGAGCTTACCCCTGCACCCACTATCAAAGGCTCACCAGAGCTTTGAGTAATATTATACGCCTGAGAAATAATTTCCGGCTGCGCCCTGGCAACTGATGTTTCGGTTGAACCCACCAGCTCCGGCGGTTCATAAGCAACAAGGGTTGGTTTAAGTGCCGCAATATTTTTCAGTTCCTCAAGACTGCCTGCAAAAATTAGTGTTTTGAGATTTGCCTCTTTTGCTTTTTCGTTTGCCGTGCGGAGAGCCTCAAAATCGTTAAATTTGTGCTCGGAATGATTCAGAAATACTCCCGAAATACCGATCCTTGCTACCTCTTCAGGTAGAGTCCAACCAGTATGCGGACCGTAATTAAGAGGATCCACATGCTGTATCCAAACCTCAAGAGTAGTAGAAGCCAAAACTACCTCGGCATCAATTATCTGAACTACCGGAATTATCTTTACTTGCGATTCATGGGCTGCCTCCTCAATTTTTCTGGTCAGAGCAACTGCTTTTTCACCGGAGCCTTCTTCAAAAGTTTTGTAATTTACGAAAATCATCCTTGTAGATTCAAAATAGAATTAATTTTACCTTTATCAAAGCCTATTACCGTTTCTTTTCTTCCGTCATTAAACGATATTAGAGTAAAAGGTACCCCAAAAAATCCTCCAGAAAGGTTTGACATCTCTTCTTTTGCCTTCTCATCCGAATCTATATTTTTTTCGACAAAAGACACCCCTTTTTCCTTCAGATAATCTTTCAGTATTTTGCAATAGGGGCAAGTTGCTGTGGAGTAAATTGTGATCTGCATCCTTATTCATATTAACCTACCGGATTGTTTCCGTCTATATTATTAAAACGAGCCTTCCAATATATGCTTGACGCCTCTTACTACAACAATTTGGTTGTACCCAGGGTATTTTGAAGAATCATATTCCAAAAGATAGCCTCCTTTTGCCTGCCTCATGCTTCCTAAAAGAACTGTTTTTGTTCCATTCCCCAGTAGAACCTGATAGTTTTCGCCTTTTTGTAAATCGGGAAGATCCGCCAAAATTTCATTCCTTGTGGCCATACCCATTCCTTCCTCTCCTGATACATTTTTGAGCTCTACTTTTTCTGCATCATCCGGTATTATCAATCCCTTGAATTTCTCCTCAATTTGCTGCTCAACTGTTGGGGTTGCCTCGGGAAAACTGATAGAAGTCCTATTATTTTTAATCTTTTGAGAAACAAGAAGTGCTCCCGCAATGATTATTACCAAGATAATAAATACTATAACCACCCTCTTTATATTCACCTTGAGCGAAAGTTAACACTAAGTCAGGCCATTGTCAAGCCTGGGGCGTGGCAGTAATTTCCGCAAAATTAACGCGCTTTCTCCGCAGTCAAGTCATTATTGCTTTAAATAAATGCTAAAAAGGGCCAAAACTGCTGCTACCAATAGCCACTGGGTTGAGGCTAGCCAAATATCGGTACCCATCCAACCGGCGATCGAAAAAAGAACTGAGGCAACCGCCCCAAACATTAGTATTTTAGAAGTTAATTCTTTATTTCTTTTACCTAACACGCACCATCACCCCCTTACTAATATAAATATACCACTTGACCGAAAGGCGTGTTAAAAGTACATTAAACCAATTGGTGAATTACGGTGCAATTCCGTAGAAGTGCCGCTACTGTTACATCCAGAGCCCAATCTTTTAGTCCCGAGCAGGAATATGTCACACATAGAGTCTCCAACAAAAACAATCGAAAAGTTTATCCCCTCTTGGAGATATACCAAACCAGACCGTTTAAGGGAAGAGATAATAAGTACATTTAACGAAACACACAGAAAGCCTGACGAATATAAATTCAGATATAAAAATGGAGAGTTACTTGATTTTCAAACCAGTACGCGGATTGAAATCAACACGTCCTCCTATCTTGGCCAAAAAGATGCAGAACTTCTTAATACGTTAACATCCTGGGTATCGGAAAATCCGTCGGGCACAGCCCTCTGGATCAGTCCGTCATACGACTCTGTCTACCCATGCAACAAAATCACCATGTACCAAATAGAAGAAACCCCTTTGGGAGAAAAAACCACTTTTAATGTGACCGTGCTTTTTGACACAGCCAAAGACCACACTTTGGAAGTTGCAACAAAGTTAAACCCTGTTTTTGCCGGAATTAAAGACCCTGAAGTATTAAGAAATAAACTTTTCATAGTTGATGGGGATTTTCATTTAGGGAATCTTTTAGAGTTAATAGGCACTAAAGCAAATAATATCCCTCTCCCAAGCCATGAATTGATTCACCATTTTGTCGATCTGATTCATTCGGGAGCTAGTGCCAAGTCCATTGCTGATGAAATGCAGGAAAAGGGGCTTGTCGGTAAATTTGCCGTCAGTTGCAGCGGATCATCATCTGTTTCGTCTCTTGAAAGCCAGTCTTTAACTTTGAACTTAACCGGACTTGAGGATAAATATGGTTCTCTTAGTTTTACCTGCCCCAAATGCGGAAGATCAAATATAAGACCTTTTGGACAACTCATCAGCAACTGTCAACATTGTGGTGGAGACGTAAGGTGTTAACGCTGGCTAAAAATAAACATTCCCACTAAACCGACCAATCCAACGTAAATCAAACATGGCAGTATAACCCCTTTTAAAACCTCTCTTTCTTTATGTTTCAATCCGACTACGGTTTCTGCAGCCAGTATATCCGCAAGAGCTATCATGTTACCGGCCGCTCCCCCGACAACGGCAAGCGCCAAAATTTTGTCTATTCCAAAACCCAAATCCCTAGCAGCCACTGCCAAAAAGTTTCCAAACATTAAATTGGAAATTGTAACGCTCCCTGTAAGAAAACTTCCGAAAGCTCCCACCAGAGGTGCCCACAGCGGAAGAAAAATGTTTTTAACATAAACCGCCAGTAAGCCCACCATTGATGGTAGGCTCGTTGTATTGTGAACTGAATTAACCATAATTTGTGCCATTGATGACATAAAAACAATCACCAAGAATGGGATTAAAGACTTTTTAAGTGCCGTCTTTGCGGAATTGGTAAAAAGATTGAGATCCTTTTTATACATCAACAAAGTTACTATTCCGGCAATAACGAAAGCAAACCCCGGATTAAAGAATGAAAACGTGTGCTTAACAATAATCGGGATTTGAATCCCCGAGGAGCCAAGTGTAAACTTGCCAACAATCAAAATCGCAATTAAGAACAAATAAGGAAACAACACCCTACCCAAAGAAAGTTTGGCAGGGCGCGGGATATCCACAAGTTCTTTTTCCACCTTCGGTATAAAGATACCAAGTTTGGTGGTAATCAGTACCAAAAATAAACCAATTGCCGATCCCAAAATTGAGGGGAATTCCTGGCCTATAAAAACGGTAAATATAGAAGGTATTGCAAAAGCAACCCCGGCCCAAATGGCAAAAGGAAGCGCCTCGGTAAATTCTTTCTTGCGGTTTATCCTATCTTTGGTCAAAAACCAGAGCATAAAAACCGGTACTAAAATTCCGATCAAATTAATGGTTGCCGCTGTAATTGGAACTGAAGCACCGGCAAGCGCGCCAAAACCAACTTTAATAGGGGTTCCGGCAGCGCCAAAAACACCCGAAGCACTATTTCCCAGAAGGGCAATTATGACAGAATTTATTGGAGTAATTCCAAGACTAACCAGAAGTGGGGCAACAACCGCTGCTGGGGTTCCAAACCCGGCTGTACCTTCCAGAAAGTTCTCGAAAAACCATGCCAAAAATATTACTTGTACCCGTAGGTCTTTTGAAATGGATTCTAGGTGGTAGCCAATATTCTCGATGATTTTTGTTTCCCGTGTAATTTCCAGGAAAAAAACCGCCCCGAAAATGATAATTAGAATGTCAAAAGCAACAAGAAAACCCTTGATCAGCGAATTAAAAATATACGTCGGGTAAACTTGCCAATAGAAGACTGCCAAAACAATTATCAGAATTAAGGTAACAAGAGAAACCCAAATAAGCGGTGTTCTCTTCCAAAGAAGAAGTATCAAAAACAGAATAAAAGGGACGGCTACCAGGATAATCGGTAAAAAGGACATTACCTACATTTTAACCTATTATTTAACCCTTCCCAAATATTCCCCGGTTGTAGTATCAAGCTGCACTTTTTCTCCGATTTTAATAAACAAAGGGACCTGGGCTTCAATTCCCGTTTCAAGTCTCACTGTCTTTTTGGGAGCATTGATTCTATTCCCGGCAACCTCATCAGGAGATTCTGTCACCTTTAAAGTTACATGGGAAGGGAGCGTTGCGCCAATAGGGCTGCCTTTATACCAGACAATCCAACATTTAAGATTTGGGGTTAAATAGCCAAACTGGTCGTCAATAAGACCCATCGGAATACTAACCTGATCATATGATTTCGGGTTCATAAAAACCAGCTCTTCCCCATCCCGGTATAGATATTCCATTTCTTTTTTCTCGATTTCTGCAACCTCAACGCTTTCTCCGGTTTTATAGGTAAACTCCCCCGCGGCTCCTGTTTGGACATTTTTGAACTTAATTCTCATAACGGGAGAGCCTTTTCCGGGAGACATAAACTCAGCCTTGGTTATAAAAACAGGTGCTCCTTTAAAAATAATAAAGCTCCCTTTGGTGATGTTACCCGCATTAATTGTATTCATTGTCCGCGTATTTTAAATCTAAAACCATCTAGAGGTCAAATAGCTCTTTTCCGGGGAAAAACATGGTTTCCTCAATTGAAGAGGTATCGGCAGCGAGCATGACGAGCCTGTCTACGCCAACGGCAATGCCGGAAACGGCGGGAATTCCTTCTTTTAAAGCCTCAATTAAATCTTCGTCTATCGGGTACTCTGTCTTGTTCATTCTTTGTCTGTCTTTTTTCTCTGCCTCAAATCTCTTTTTCTGTTCCTTGGCATCGGTCAGTTCGGAAAAACAATTTCCAAGCTCAATTCCACCAAGAAAAACCTCAAATCTTTCCGCAAATCTAGGATCTTTAGCGGGCTTGGACAAAGATGCTTGAGAAATCGGATAATCATAAATAAAGTACGGCTTTTTTATTTTCAAAAGTTCCGGTTCTATTTCATTAAAATAAATTTTGTAAAAATCCTCATCCGATACTTTTAAAACATCCATTCCTGCATATTTTTCAAAAGCGTCAGGAATTCTTGTTTTGGGCCAGGGAAGAGAAAGATCATAAACTTCACCTTGATATTCCAATTTATCTTTACCGATAATTCTCAAAAATAAGTGTTCAAAATCTTTCATAATATCCTTATAATCGGCATTTATCCTATACCATTCAAGCATGGTAAATTCGGGGTTGTGAAGAGGACTTGCCTCCTCTTCATTCCTGAAACATTTTGTAATTTCAAAACAATTTCCGATTCCTCCCGCCAAAAGTTTTTTAATAGAAAACTCCGGGCTCATTATTAAAAAGGCTCTGCGTTTTTCCCCTTTCGAAGTTCTTAATTCCGACTCAAACACTTCAAGGTTGGGTTCAATCGAGGGTATAGGCACCAAAATTGGCGTAAAAACCTCGTGGAAACCCTGATTTTTAAAAAAGGAGCGGATTGTATCAATAACTCTTTCCCGAACCAAATATTTCTCCATCAGGTTCGGATCGTTTTTGATTCTTTGCCAAGTTTTCATAGTGATGTATTATAACAGTATTCAGGAGCACCCCGAGCCACGTCAAGGGGATGATCAAATCTATGAATAAAAATGTTTATCTCAAGAGAACATCCAAAAAAGGTCTTGGAGTTTTTGCGGCCAGAGATATCAAAGACGGAGAAATAGTTGAAAGTGCACCGGTTTTGGTTTTTACCCCAACCGACCGCAAAAATCTGGAAAAAACCCCGCTCAGCCATTATATTTATCCCTGGCGAAGTACCCGCGGAGCCGCTTTGGCTTTTGGTTACGGATCAATCTATAACCATTCCTACTCCCCCAATGCCGATTGGAAACAAAACTTTAAAACCCAGTGTATGGTTTACCGCGCTATTAGACCCATCAAAAAAGATGAAGAAATCACTGTCAACTATAATGGCGAACCGGAAGACCAATCTCCGATTGACTGGTTTGAGGTGGAGAAATAGCCACAAAGTGCCCCAACAATAATATACAACCTGTGATACAATGAACACTATGGGAAATTTTAATAGAGATGATAATAGGTCCGGCGGATACCGCGGCGGCTTTGGCCGAGGCGGAGGACGCGGCGGATTTTCAGGAAGGGGAAGATCTTCTTTTGGTGAAGACAGAGGCAGACGCGAAATGTTCTCAACTGTCTGCTCAAACTGTGGAAAAGAGTGTCAAGTGCCTTTCAGGCCGACAAACGGTAAGCCGGTTTATTGCAGTGAGTGTTTTGAAAAAATGAATGGTGGAAGATCAGATTCAGGAAGGCCTGAAAGAGGCAATTTTAGGTCTCCCGCTCCAAGTTTTGATCAAAACAAGGTTCAGCTTGATGCTGTTAATGCCAAGCTTGACAAAATTTTAAGCATTCTGATCCCGGCACCTATCGTAAAAAAGGACTCCGTCGAGGTAAAAGAAGTGAAACCTGAGAAAGTCAAGAAAGTGATTAAAAAGACAGCTTCAATAAAGAAAAAATAACCCTTTATTTAATCCATCTAATTGCCCGTTCTGTTTGTCAAACAAAGGTTCTTCTTTATCACCAAATTGGGCTGATGTTTTTTCATTGACAAATTTGCTATAATATACGCACGAACATGTTAGCACCTAGGTTTTTGATAAGGCTTATCAATCTCGTAACAGATATCGTCGTTGGGCTTCTTGGCTTAAGAATAGTTTTGAAGATTTTAGGTGCATCAACTGCGGCTCCTTTCGTTACTTGGGTATACGACACCACAAGACCTCTCTTAACCCCATTCCAGGGAATGTTCCCCTCTCCTGAACTTGCACCAAGATTGACTCTCGAGTTTTCTGCGGTTTTTGCCATAGTCGTTTATTCTTTTGTCGGTTATATTCTCTCCGATATTGTTCGGACAATGAGCCCCAAGGCCGACAGTGGCGGGAAAAAATAAAGTAGGTGTGCTGTCTATTTTGCTGCAAAAAGACGTTCGATTTCTGAGGCAACAGTGAAGTCTCTCGGGGTCACTTTTCCTCCCACACTGAAGCGCTGAAGATCAAAAACTATCTTTTTGTAATAAATATGAACATCGGGGTGGTGGTCTATTCTATTGGAAAATGGAGCAAGCTTTTCCACAAACTGAACCGCTTCATCAAAACTGCCAAACTGGAACTTCTTAGTAATTTTATTATCACGATACTCCCAACCGGGAAAATCCTTTAATTTTTTCTCAATTTCATCTTCAGTCAAAATGCGCAAATCTTCTTCCACACTTATACTCTACCATAAGAAACTGGATATAAACTGAGGATTTACATTAAGTCCCACGCAAAAAGAAGTCAAACACCACTATAATTGGTTAATGAAATTATCAATAATCGCTCATCCAAATACAAAGAATCCAAGAATAGAAAAAGATTTATTGGGAGCCACTCATGTTTATGTAAATGCTCCCCCGCTGGAAGGAAAGGCTAACAGAGCTGTGGTTGAAGCCCTGGCAAAACATTTTGAGGTAAGCCGAGGAAAAGTGATTCTTCTATGGGGCGAAAAATCAAAAAACAAGGTGTTTGAGATAGGTTGAAATCTCTTTAACAAATTATGGACCACCAGATGGGTTGATTTCCGAATTTACTTCTTTTAACCTTTTAATTTCAATATCCAGTTCACCCAATCTTTTTATATCAATATTTAATTCATTATCCAGTAATTCGGCAACACTTGTATATGACATACCATCATCTTCTGTAGATTCTGGCAATTTTTCCGGTACTTCCGGTTCGGCCCATTGGAACGGTTTTTCTTGTTCACACATATTAATTCTCCTGTAATTTTATTTACTGACTTATTATATGGCAAAATTCACAACCTTTCATCTCATGTTCCTTTCCCATTCAGAAGAAATATATAAAGCCATCTTAAGCTCCCTGTTCCTAGTTTCGCACTGACCACTGCTTTGTCCCATGTTATCAAGGCTTTTCAAAATGCAATCTGGGCTGAACAAGCGAGAGAAAGATTAAAACAAATCAAATTGTTAACAAAAGTCACAACTTGTTAATTAAAGGATTCGTTTCCAGCGCTTGAAAGCTTTTACATCTGACTGATTTAACTTGTACCACTCACCCCTGATCCATTTAGATTCAAATCTATTGTGCCAATATCTCTCAACACCGCGCATATCATCTGTTTCTATTTCATATATCCAAACCATCGGTCCTGATCCTAATAAAGTAATATCTTCCCTACGACGGTCTAAATCTTTTGTAAAACCAATTTTGTAATCCCCGTGCTGTAAACCTAAATATACAAAACCATGCTCTGCCATATTATCCACAGAAGTCTCACTTTCATTTTTATATTTTCCTAAAACTGGTGTACAAATATTTACTACGTCTTTATACCCTTGTTTGTCTTTGACATATTCGAGAATCGTTTGTGCCAAATCTCCAGTCTGACCAAGTTTTTTGTAAAAAGTTGCAGAGGCGGGAAATTTCGAATCGTGACTGTGTTTAATTTCTAAAACAGCTCTGGTTGGCCATTTTCCCTTTTCGCGAATTACTCTTACAAACATCTTGCATAAATCTTGGTGACTATATTTAGTTTTATCAAAAAGGTTGGGGGTTAATCCAGCTTCAAGGACAAGTTCACCGTAATTAGACCAGGAATATTTCGGTAATTCATATGGTCCAATTCCTGTTATTTCTTCAAATTTTATTGCACTTGGAGTATGACCACCATTCTCCTTGGCCCATTTTTGGATTTCCTTTATTACTTCTTCTTTTGTCAACATAATTTATCAATTGGTCAGATTAAGACCCAACTGGCTCGAGAATCGTAACACTAATATAACCACGCAATTGTCACATATTTACGAGGCTTTTTCAAACTTTAGGCTTGTCGCTCAAATCAGAGAGGAAATTAATTTAGTAAAAAATAGTCTTAATTAATTACTACGAATATTTTTTGTCGATAATATAAAATATTGAAAATAAGATTTGCTGATATAGCCGCTTATAAGTAGCTGCATCTATTATTTCTGACCAAGGCAATCCATGACTAGTAACATTCCTCAAACGATACGCAACTGTGATCCATTTATTTTGAGGCTCATTTGTCCCTCTATCAAAATATGGGATTAGTACTTTAACTAAATCTTCCAATGTTGAGCCTACTTTTCCTGAATCCAAAAGTTTTAACCCACTATCCTTTATTACAAATGGGTCATTTAGGATATTCGCCAAAGTTAACCCGGACAAACTTGAATAGGTTTCTTTTAATATTGTTTCTAGTATTATCGTTCCTTTTCTAAAATGAATTAAAAATGGCTCTATAGAACCTGACTCTTCACCTTTTAGTTTCATCAAATTCTGTAGTGACTCTTGCTGCAATATATATGCATAAAGTGAGGATACTATTGTTCGGTGATGAGGATTTTTAAGACCATTTTTAACAAAATTATCTATTGAGGTTAATTTTGATTCCTTGGTCAATTTTTTATATTCTTCAATTTCTAATCTTAGTAACTCTTTAATATTTTTTACGAGCCTTTTATGGATTTCTACATCGCCATTTGTTTCTTCTAGAGTTAATAATCTTGTTGCGGGAGATTTGTTCCAATAGGTACCATGCATTCTAATATCCTCAAGAATGGCGAGGTCTATGTAAAAAACACCCTTTTCATAATCTCCAATGTCAAAATATAACCATCCTAAAAAACAATATGGGGTTCCTTTGTGAATTTTATTAAATTTTTCCTTGTCATTTTTCTTGAGAAGCAAAAGAAGATCCTGATAAGAGTCAATTCTTCCTATGTAATCCCTTTGATGATATATGACTGAAGCTCTATCAGCATTCCATTGACCTACACAATAGGTTTGGAAAAAATTATCAGCTTGATTGGGATCTCTTTCGTCAATATTTGAAAAGGCTACAATAATTTCCCGTTTTCCCTCAGGCGTATTTATCTTCTCGTAAAATTGATGTAAAGACAACATAGGAAAAATATTTTGGTATATTAAGTGCCGATTGGCTCCCCCGGGAGGATTCGAACCTCCAACCTCGATCTTACAATAGCCCTTCTGTTACCAAAAGGATTGGACTATCTCATCACCCAAAATGGGTGTCAGGTATATAGTCTCTACACATTTACACTTTCGTGGTTTAGCTCGGGATTGGCCTTAAAAAGGTGTTCCCCGAATTAGCCTGATTTTCATCTTGAAATTACTATCAAGAGCTGCCATTTTCGACAGGATCTCGCTCTACCGTTGAGCTACAGGGGAATGTAAACGAACGATCCGATTATATCAAATATTAGCCACCAAAAGAAATCGACTTTACAAATTCTATTTTGGTGTATAATCGTTTCATGGCCACAGATTGGATTCAAAAACAAGTCCAAGATCTCAAGGATCAAAACCTCTACAACAACATCCTGACAATAGAAAGTGCAATCGGGCCCGAAATCCAAATTGAGGGTAAAAAACTCCTAAATTTCTGCTCAAATAACTACCTCGGGCTTGCCAATAATCCTGAGATGAAGAAAACCGCGATTGAGGCTATCGAAAAATACGGCATCGGGCCGGGAGCCGTGAGAACAATTGCAGGTACGATGACTTTACACAGGGAACTTGAAGAAAAACTTGCTAAGTTTAAAAAAGCCGAAGCTGTAATTACTTTTCAAACCGGATTTGTTGCAAATTTGGCTGTAATTCCTGCACTTGTCGGGGAAGGTGATCTGATTTTTTCTGATGAGCTAAACCATGCCAGTATTATCGACGGCTGCCGTCTAAGTAAAGCCGAAGTTGTCAGATTTGCCCATGCGAACGCCAACGATCTTGAAGATAAATTAAAAGCCGCTCCTAAAGACGTTAAAAAACTGGTGATTACCGACGGAGTATTTAGCATGGATGGAGACATTGCACCTTTGGACAAAATCTATGAAGTTTCTTCCAAATACGGTGCCATGCTTATGGTAGATGATGCACACGGCGAAGGAGTTTTAGGAAATTCAGGCAGGGGAATAGTTGATCATTTCGAACTTCATGGAAAGGTCGACATCGAGGTTGGAACAATGAGTAAAGCATTCGGTGTTATGGGTGGCCTCGCCGCAGGTAAAAAAGAAGTTATCGAATGGTTAAGTCAAAGGGGCAGACCTTTTCTTTTTTCAAGTGCTATGACAATCCCGGATGTAGCCGCCTGTATTGCGGCTGTTGGTCTCTTGGAAAAATCGGAAAATCTCGTTAAAAAACTTTGGGAGAACGCCGATTACTTAAGAGCGGGGCTTAAAAAACTTGGTTTCGACACCGGAATTTCCATCTCCCCCATTATCCCCGTCATGCTAGGTGAAAATAAACTGGCACAAGATATGAGCCGTGAACTTTTTGCCGAAGGGCTTTTTGCTAAAGCAATAGTTTATCCAACTGTTCCCCAAGGAAAAGCGAGAATTAGAGTTATGAATTCTGCGGGACATTCCAAGGAACAGCTTGATCAAGCCCTCAAAATCTTCGAAAAAGTAGGCAAAAAAATGAATGTGATATGAGAAAAATTCTTGTTACCGGAGCCTTTGGACTTGTGGGATCAGATTTGGTTCCCGCTCTCCAAGAAAAATTCGGTAAAGAAAATGTATTTGCCTTGGGCAACAAAACCATCCCTGCGGATTTTGACGGAAATTTGGTAAAAGGTGATGTTACCGATATCTCTTCAATGGAAACAATTATCAAAGATAACGGGATCACAGATGTTTACCACCTTGCCGGAATTTTATCTGTTGGAAGCGAAAAAGATCCGGATTTGGCCTGGAAAGTTAATTTCGGAGGGCTTAAAAATATTCTGGACTTGGCAAAAACATATAAATTCAAAGTTTTCTGGCCAAGTTCAATTGCGGCGTTTGGTCCGACAACACCGAAAGTTGATACGCCTCAACACACCAGTCTTGAACCGACCACTATATACGGCGTTGCCAAGGTTGCGGGAGAGCTCATGTGTCAGTATTACTGGAAACGCTACGGGGTGGATGCCAGAAGCCTTAGATACCCGGGGTTAACAGGCTATAAAGCTCCTCCTGGAGACGGAACCACTGAATATTCCGTACACATTTTTTATGGACTTTTGAATGAAGGAAAATATAGCTGCTTCTTAAAAAAAGATGCCAGACTTCCCATGATGTACATTGATGATGCCATAAAAGGAACAATTGATTTGATGGAGGCTCCACCCGAGAATATTAGTGTAAGAACCAGTTATAATTTTGGGGCAATTAACTTTACACCTGAAGAATTAGTCGCCGAAATTAAAAAACTCTATCCAAATTTTACCTGTACATATGATCCCGATCCTGTTAAACAAGCTATTGCAGAATCCTGGCCACAATCAATTGATGATTCTGCAGCCAAAAGTGATTGGGGTTGGAAACCGGAAATTGATCTGACCAAAATGACTGAAGTAATGATTGAGGGCCTTAAAGAAAAACTCGGTAAATAACCGCCTCTTAGTCCAAATAATCCTGAAGTTTCTTACGTCTTGAAGGATGTTTTAGTTTTCTTAATGCTTTTGCCTCAATTTGTCTGATGCGCTCACGGGTTACTCCGAAAACTTTTCCGACTTCCTCTAAAGTCATCGCTTTACTGCCTTCAAGTCCAAACCTGAGTTTCAGTACCTTTGCTTCCCTTTCGGAAAGAGTCCCTAAAACTTCTTCCAAATGATCCTTTAAAAGCTGTTTACTTGCCTGGTCGACAGGAGAAAGGGTTGTTTCGTCAGGTATAAAATCCCCCAAAAAGCTTTCCTGATCTTCTCCGACAGGGGCTTCCAGTGAAGTAGTTTCTTGGGCAATTTTAAATATCTCTCTGATTCTATTCCCATCCATCTCAAGTTCCTCTCCGATTTCCTCTGGGGTAGGTTCCCTGCCCAACTCCTGCATAAGTCTCCTGCTTGTTCTATAAATTTTATTGATTGTTTCAACCATATGGACAGGAATTCTGATAGTTCTTGCCTGATCGGCAATTGCGCGGGTTATTGCCTGTCTTATCCACCAAGTTGCGTAGGTTGAAAATTTATAACCTTTTCTCCAGTCGTATTTTTCAACTGCGCGTATAAGTCCCTGGTTTCCTTCCTGAATAAGGTCAAGTAGGGAAAGGCCTCGTCCAATATATTTTTTGGCGATAGAAACCACCAATCTCAAATTGCTTTCCGTTAATTTATCTTTGGCTCTCTTGTCGGCTTTTTCGTATCTTTTGGCAAGTTCAACTTCATCCTCAGCTAAAAGAAGCGGGACACGTCCTATCTCCCTTAAATATTGTCTGACAGGGTCTGTCGATTCGATCCCCTCAAGTTTTGTAAGAAGTTCTATTTCGCGATCCAGTTTTTCTTTAGCTTTTTCATCGGATTCCATTTCCCCGGGACTTACCGACTCAAAAACATCAATCCCCTCCGCGAGAAGTTTTTCATAAAGATCATCAAGTTCCTCTACTCTTTCCTCTGCATCAGGAAAAACCTCCATTATTTCTTCCTGAGTAAGAAATCCTTGATCACGGCCTTTTTTAATTAAATCGAGTACTGGTTTTCGTATCATATAGGAACAGAGGAGTTTTAATCCTCATTTAGAATTATACCGCTTCCGTTTTCTTTTTCGTAGGTGGAGCGCATTTTGACGAGTTTATTGAATTTATTTTGAGCTTCAAGAAGCTTATTCTTATCGCCTTTTTCTTCCATCTCACGTATCTGAGACTGTAAAATTTCTAATTTTTCTTTTACAGCTAGTATTTTAAGCTCTTTTTTAACTAATTCCAACTCCTTTTTTAATTCTTCCGGTTTTTCGCTCAAATCACGTTCTTCCAAAAGAACCATTTTCGAAAAACCGCCAAACAGTTCTCTAGGTAAATTCTTTCCAAATTCGGAGATTTTAAATGTCGTGCCGTCGGAAAACTTTTTATATTCCTCTATTAATTTTACATTGAGGGGTAATTTTATAAGCACTGAAATTTCTTTTGAAGCAAGGGTTTTCGGATCATCAAAAAATGCCAACTTCAAAAAGTTTTCCTCTAAAACTTCTCTTTTTGTTCTGCCTTCCGTCTTTTCCTCGATGCCGGAGGGAGCTCCTGTGGAAACTTTCTGGTCTTTGGCTATTTCTTCAGAAACTGCATCCAAAGGAACACCGAGCTTTCTGGCAACAACATTGGCATAGTGTGCTTGAACGATTTTATCGCTTATTTCAGAGAGAATCGGCGTAATTTCTTTAGAAATTTTTGATTTTCCCGAACCCGTTTCGGCATTATTGCGTGCGAAAACCGAGTCTATTAGAAAATCCCAAATAACTTTTGCTCCTATCAAATCTTTTTTATAACTTTCAATATTGCCCCGGGCCGCCTCATCCGGATCTTTATAGCCTCCGCTTATTTCCGCAACTTTTATTTCGACCCCCATATCGCTTGCTACTTTTATTCCCCGTCTCGTAGCAGCATCCCCCGCCATGTCACTATCAAGCGCTAAAATAAACCTTTGCGCAAAACGGGACAAAAGTTTTACTTGCTCCTCCGTAAGAGCTGAGCCTTTTATGGCTACAACATTTTTGATGCCCGCCTGCCATGAAGAGATAAGATCCAACTCTCCTTCAACTACAATTGCGGTTTTTTTCTTTTTGATTAGTCCGCGGGCTAGATTCAGTCCGTAAAGAACGTTGCTTTTATGGTAAAGCGGGGTTTCGGGAGAGTTTATATATTTGCCGGTTTCGCGTTTATCCCAGGGTAAAACCCTACCCGAAAACCCAATTGAGTTGCCTCTGTGATCAAATAAAGGAAATACAACCCGTCCATTAAATCTGTCATATAAGTTTGATCCCCGTACAATTCCAATTCCCGCCCGTTCGACCTCGCTTGGAGTAAATTTTTTCTTATCAACCAGAAATTTTTTCAGGGAATACGAACTTTCAGGAGAGTATCCAAGACTGAACTCCTGAATTGTTTCCTTTTTTAACCCTCTTTGGTTCATCAAATAATCCAGCGCTTTCTTTCCAACAGGATGTTCAAGAAGCAAATAATTATAAAAACGAAGTGTCTGGGTATTAACCTCAATTAATCTCTCCTTTTCGGATGACTCTCCCCCTTGGAACTTTTGAAGTTTAACCCCGGCCCTGTCCGCTAAATATTTCAGGGCTTCAGGAAACTCCATCCCCTCATATTGTTCCAGAAAGGAAAAAACATCACCTTTGGCATCACAGCCAAAACATTTGAAAATCTGAAGCTCCGGAGAAACCATAAAAGAAGGTGTTTTTTCGCCGTGGAAAGGACAATTTGCCTTATAATTCCTGCCTGCTTTTTTAAGCTCAATTCTTTCTCCAATTATGGCAACTATGTCCGTTCTTCCTTTTACTTCTTCAATTTGATTTTCCGGCATCCTATCCCGATTATAACATCAATACCCGAATAAAAGATGAAGCTATACTTTCGTAAACGGTGTTTTCTGGATGAAGTTCGAACATTTTTTGAGCAAAATCCGAATTCCGAATTTTGGCGGAGGAGACAGGACTCGAACCTGCGAGGGATTGCTCCCATGCGCTTTCCAAGCGCACGCCGTAGCCGCTGGGCCACTCCTCCGTGGAATCTGTATTATAACTTATAAGTTCAGTTATATAAACTCGCGAAGCGCTCGAAATCGAACATGTGTGAGATTTAGAAACAGCTTCTATATCAAAGAAGTTCCTTTGCTTTCTTAAGAACCGACTTTTCACCGCGAAACGATAACGTTTCTAACGCCTCATCAAATGGTAACCAAGCAATCTCACTTGTTTCCCAATCAAACCCTTCAGGTTTATCTTTTATATATTCCATCAGGAAAAACGTCACAAATTTTAATATTTTTCCCCTCACTGTGTCCGTAAAAGAATACATTATCGTTTCAATTTTCTTAACAATTTTAGCTTCCACTCCGGTTTCTTCCCCAACTTCTCTCAGGGCCGCTTTTTGCAATGACTCCTCATTCGCCTTAATTTTCCCGGAAGCCATTGGTCCAGGTAAATCACCGTCTATATCGTCTATTCTTCCTTTGGCCAACATCCAGTGTGTTTCAGGATAAAGTTCAGACGCGGCAGTTTTTCTTATCAGCCAGAGAATTTTTCCGTTATCTTTTTTGAAAACCACCCCGCCGGAAGAAAACTCACGGGTTATCAATATAGTTTTACCTTGTGTGTTGTTTCCCACTCTTTTAAAACTTCTTTTGCACTTTTAAACATTTCTTTTTCCTTCTTTGAAACAAGCTTTTTCAAAATATCCGGAGATTCCATCCATTTAAATTCATTAAAACCTATCATTTCGCTCGGTCCTCCTTTTTGAAGCATCAAATAGTAATAATATTTTTGAGAAACAGCATTGCCATTAATGACGGTGTTGCCTACAAACCTTCCCGCTTCTTCCAAAACCCTGGCCGTAATTCCACCCTGTTCCCCCGTTAATCTGATGACGGCACGCACAGAAGATTCCCCTCTTCTTACTGTAACTTTGGGGATTTCCCAATCTCCATCCTCTTTTGTTTTAACCAGTAAATACTGGCGTTTGGTGCGAGTATCTTTAAAGACAATTGCTCCACCTATTAATATTTGTTGATTGTTCTTTGCGTTCATATTTTTACTGCGAGCGGAGGATGCAGGAGTCGAACCTGCTATCCCTTTCGAGAATTGGTTTTCGAAACCAACGCATTACCGTCCTGCCCATCCTCCTTAAAGTGTGCCCCCGATCAGAATCGAACTGATATCTCAGGTTCCGCAAACCCGTACTCTATCCGTTGAGCTACGAGGGCATTTTTTATTCGCTCTCCGGCAGTTTTTTTGCGACCCAATTCGTAACTTTATCTAAAGTAGAGGGCGGTGCCTCTTCATAAGGAACATAGGCGGAAATTTCCTTTTTCAGAGTATCCTTGAGATCAGGATCAATGACCAGTTCCATTCTTCCGAGAATGGTAACTGTATCAAAAATCAAAAGATCGCCCCCCAATCTTGACGAAAACCAAAATCTAACTACGTACTGCCAGCTTGTTTCTTTACCTGCGACTTTAATTCCCCTGTTGGTAATTTTATATTCAATATTCTCAGGCTGAACAGTGGAAAGAACATAATACAAAAAGACAAGCGAAATAATAAGTATCACCGGCATTATTCCTTCCGCAAGAAAAATAATAATACTGATAATCCCGGCCATGGAAAAAGCAGTAACATAAAACTTTCTGCCGCGCCTTTTAAAAGTTCTTGCCGGAGCTGTCCAGGTAACTAAATCCCGTTCCGGTTCCCGTCTAACAACCACCGCCTGTGGTTCGTCATTTAATGTGCCATCGGCAGATCTTGGGACAGATTCCATATATGCGTATTATACCTCAAAATTTGTTATAATTGCAGTTGTCTTCAAGGAGGATATGCCGAGCGGCTAAGGCAAAGGTTTGCTAAACCTTGACCACGCAAGTGGTCGGTGGGTTCGACTCCCTCATCCTCCGCCACGGTGGGTGGGCAGGACGGTAATGCGCGAGTCTTGAAAACTCGTGGGCGCAAGCCCTAACAGGTTCGACCCCTGTACCCACCGCATTATCTCGCAATAGTTAACCCCCAAACTTTTTCTACACCCGCTCTTTTTAGAACTTTTGCAGCCTCCATCATGGTTGAACCGGTAGTAAAAACGTCATCAAAAAGAAAAACTGAATTTGGAGTTGTGAACGATGAATTATGCGGGTACAAGGAAAAACTACCTTGAAGATTTTTTTTCCGTTTCTCTCCCGAAAGCTCAACTTGAGACACCGTAGATTTGTTTTTAATCAAAAGATCCGGAATAAACCTCAAATTCATTGAATCCGCAACCCGTTTTCCGATCTCTAAAGACTGATTAAATCCCCTGGTATTTTGTCTATACCAATAAATCGGAATCGGGGTCAAATATTGAACACTGGGCAATATCTTTGCCCTTAATGAGTTAATTAAGTAATCAGAAATTTCGTTTCCGATTTCTGTTGCGTATTTATATTTAAGAGAAAGTATCGCCTTTCTAATAACCCCTTCGTATTCCCAAACTGAAGTTAAGCCGTCGATTCCCAGTTTTTTTCTGCAATTTATGTGTGTGACTCCATCGATTGAATGGTGTTTGCAATATGGACAAATCGGTTTGGCCGGAAAACATTTTGCAATACAATTTAAACATAAATATCTCCCTTCCCTGCCGCATCCGAAACAACTTTTGGGAAAAACAAAATCCAAAATACCCATTTAGAACATTTTTCCACTAAAAAACCCGCCGATAAAGCGGGTTTTTCACTTTGTGGAGACGGCGGGAATCGAACCCGCGTCCGAAAATACTTAAAACAACACTTCTACAAGCTTATTTAGTTTATTTTATGTCCTCTAAACCTAACCAGCTAACAGGACGGTTTAAAGTAAAACTAAAATTCTTTCATTCAAATCTCTAGTTAAAAATTTGAGTGGCATCCCGGATTGGTTTACACCCTTTTGATTCAACCGAGAATCAAATCTAAGGACGTCAGTTAAGCGTACGCTAATGCGTAGTTAGCTGAAGCTGACTTGTTAAAGTTAGCTTTTGTTTTTTGACCTCTTTTGACAAGTGTTGATCAAACTTGGCTTGCAGTATTGTAAAGAGCTTTCCGTCGAGACCGATCGTCCCCTTCGACTACGTTTAGGGTTATAGCCCTAAACCTTGTTTCTAAATTCCTTTTCGATATCCCTATTGATATCGTGGCGCTTAAGAGCTTCCTTCTTTTCGAACTTGCGCTTACCCTTCCCAAGCTCAAGATAAAGCTTAATTAAGCGGCCTTTATTGTATACCCTGAGAGGCACAATTTGCAACCTTTTCTGCTTCATTTTGGTGATAAGTGAAAGTATTTCGGCCCTGTGAAGCAGTAGCTTTCTCATGCGGGTTGAGTCATGCTTGGTCAGTCCGGCAGCGGGAATATTTGCATTAATCAGGTACATTTCATCATTCAAAATCCTAACCGCTGACTGGGAAATATCAACTCTTCCTTCACGCACGGATTTAGCCTCGGCTCCCAAAAGGGAAATCCCTGCCTCAACCCCTTCGCCGGTAAGCTCATATTCAAATTTTGCTCTTTTGTTGAAGATTTTCACTTTACCCTATTTTAGCATTAAAGCCATTTTTCATCAGAGATGCTTAATCTCTATTGAAAGGAGCTTTTCCCCCGTGAGAAGTATTATTTTCTTCTGCTCTTCCGAGACTATCAGTCTTGATACACCGGATATCTGGTCGTTTATATACTGAGCTTTATATTTTCCGTTTCTGTCGATAACTACTATCCGTTTTCCGGCTTTATCCAAAAAATAAACATACTGATTATCGGGATCTGCATATATGGCGTCTACATTACCCACCTCCGGCGTCACCCCTGAAATTGAAAAACTTTGAGGAGACCCTAGGCTATATTTCAAGATTCTTGATTGGGGATAAAGCACATAGACAGCCCCATTCATTCCCCATCCAAGCGCCCCGGAAAAGTCAGCCCTGGTCGAACCTGACAGCCAGTTCTGCTGGCTCCCAAAAGTGTTTCCGGTCTGTCCCGAATATCTGTAAATCATATTTCCGCCTTTATCAAGTACGTAGAGATTGCCAGCAAATGAATAAATCAGAGCGTCCCCGGACCAAACTTTATCTATAACTTTGGTCTTTTGGGATCCAACCAGATAAATTCCATCGGAAAGGAGAACATAAACACTGTTTTCGTATGCGGCCAAATCAAGTGGGTTTTCGATAACAGCAGGACCGGAAACAACTTTACTTTTTTTTGTATCAATCGCGATACTGACCGCCTTAGCCCCGACTTTGTCCAGTACATAAATGTTTCCGCCTGAAGAAGATATTGCGCTGCCGCTAAACCCTGATGATAAAAGTCCGAGATCCAAAAAAAGCTCCGGCTCTGTCGCATATTCCCCCAAAACCGCGGCACGGCTGTCTTCAATCCTTTTCTGTAATTCATCAATTTTTGGATCTTTAACTTTTAACGCCTGAATTTGCACCAATTTTTGTTCACTATCTAAAAACAACTGTCTGGACTCGTCGGGATTGACACTGGCAAGACTAATTGCCTGTTCAACTTCGCTTGTTGCCTGAGTAAGAAGACCCTGATATTCTTTTTTCAAATCATTCATCTTTTTCTGTCTTACACCAAAGCCTATACTGACAACTAAAATTACAAGAAGTATTACACCGACAGAAAGAGTGAGCTTCCGGCTTTGTGAGACAGCTTCGTCCTGGATACCCGGTTTTATGTAAATATTTCTCCTGGGAAATTTTTTACCAATTTTGTCAAAAAAGCCGGAAAATTTTTGTTTTAAATCAATACTTTGCTTTTCGGCAACAGGGGTGATTTCACTTCTCAAAACTTCGGGTTGGGCGGGTATAAAGATATTCTCGGATTCAGATCCTTCTTCAAACTTAATTATGATAGCCCCGGCAGTACCAATCTCGTTTCCCCCGTAAACAAGCGGCGTCAGTTCCTCAACGGCAGATTCCGGATTTTTGGTGGTTAAACTGTCTTTGATACTAGTTGATGAAACTTTTTCAAAAAATGGTTTTGTTCCAATAAGAATTATGTCATCATTCTTGGGAAATCCTGAAGATGTGATAACTTCACTACCACTTTCTAAAATTGTAGCTAAAGATCCGTCGCGGCTGATAAGAACCCTGCTTCCCCCTACGGCAGTGGAGTAAACAACTCCGTCCGCAAAGGCACAACAGGCAATTTCAAGGTCGGTTGTATTGACACCAAATTCAGTAATAACCCTTTGGGTTGCACCTCTTAACGCGTCAAACGCTTTTTCTTGGGACTCGTTATAGTATTCTTCACGAAGTCTCCCGACAATTTCCCTTTCAAAAGAGATTGCCTCAATTCCTTCCTTTCCGTTTTTTGAAGCAACAACCACAAAAAGTTGTCCTCTGGTCTTTAATTTCTCGGGTTCTGCCGGGGTAAATCCATGAATCTGAACCCAACCTGAAACTCCCGGAGAAGCGGTAACTTTAGCACTGGTTATTCTCAACATTCTAAAGAACTATTATTGCAGCCAGAAAAACCAAAATTGCAAATATCAAATGGAAAAGGGACAAAATTTTGACAATTGGCTCAAAACCCAAGGTAAGTGTTTCCGTCATAAGTTTAACCTGCCTTGTTATGACAAACGCAAAAATTATATACATCCCCAAAATTATCAGCGAAAAGATTTTTATTACAATCCAAATGTCAAAGCCGGATAAAATTAAATTTTCCATATTATTAGTGTACATTTGCTCTAAGGTCATTCAGTATTTTGGCAACTCTTTCCGGTTTCGGAACCCGCCCAAAATCAAATTCCTGAACTTCCGATGCTGTTTGAATCATCACATCACCAAAATTTAAAGTAGTTCCCAAAACACCTTTGGTTGTATAACTAACATCCTGTATTTTTTCGATTTCCGCATCCGATACTCTTTTATCTATCAGATTAAAAAAATCAACATCTATTACTCTTCGTGTGGTAACAAAGTAAACATTAAAATACCATCCCAAAAATCCCTCAATGGCATAGGTCGTGGTAACCAAATACCAAACAAGGGAAAGAATCACTTGATATCCTATCGGTAAAAACGAAGTCACGCCTATTCCTGCTAAAACCGACGGACCGGTTAATAAAAGGAGTGTAATGACAATCCACTTAAGATTAACCACCGGATGCTGCCTAAGCATTAAAATTACCTTTTCTTCTTTTTCTTTCGTCTCAAAATTTATACCATCCGGGTAGAGGTTAAAGGCTGAAAAGCGGTTATGTGAATGGCTTTTAAAAGCACTTTTTTGGACTTCTGTTGTGGGTGCCTTGCTTGGCAAAACAGGTGAGGCATTTTCAACAACCTCTTTATCTGGGGAAACAAATATCTCAGGCATTCTAAACCGATTATACTATTTCTTCTCAATATTAAAAAACGCAAAGCCTTTTTGAGGAACCATTAGATAACCGGGAGCCCTTAAATTAAAGGCCTGTTTAAATTCAGCTCCGGTCAAACGTACCGACCCATTTATGACCACCTCATTTGTTGTTCCGGTTCCCTGTACGACAGAAATACTGGAAACAGAGTTTACTCCACCTTTTGCCCTTAGTTCCCCATAACTATATGGGTTACCACCCCAACACGATGTTGAGGTGGAAGTAACTCGGTCATCCGATCCGTTTTTAAGAACAACCGCCGCATTGATTATATCCGTAAATTCCTCATTGTTGAGCCAGGGATCACTCTGCCCACAAGTGTCTCCGCTTGCCGTATATCCTTTTCTATACCATGCCTTATATGCCCAGGGAGAGCCCCCGATTTTTTCATAGCTTTTATCAAAAAAGTTCGAGCCCCCTCCTCCATCCGTCGTGTCCCAACCGGAAGTTGTTGAGTACCCGCCGGAGGTTGACGAATAGTAAGTCACAACGTCTTCCAAAACTTGCCCTTTTGTTTCATCAACTGCCTGTTTCCAGGCAGATGGGGGGCTATCCGATTTTGATTTTCTGAACACCTGACAGCTTTCAGTGGTACAAATTGTTGTACCGGCAGTTTTATATCGATAGGCGTAAGTTCTGGCAGCCACAGCCTGAGCCTTGAGAGCTTCCATGTTCCAACTTGACGGCATTTCAGCAATTCCGTAAAGATAAGTTGTCTCAAAGTCCATTGCCCCATAACCGGAAACACTGATTGTTCCGCCGGTATCTTTACCAACCGACTCCTTCCCGTAGTAAGCTTTTAATATCTGTCTATAATTTTGTCCACTCTGTGCTCTACCCCTAGCTCCGTACTGGCTCATCCCTTTTCTGTGTGTATATGCGCCAAACGAAAAAACAGCAAAAGAGCCGGAGGGAGCTGATTCTCTGAAACCTTTAATGGAAGCTTTGTAGTCATCTGCCAACTCACTGTCACCAACACTTGCAATAAAACTACCGCTTTTAGCAGCCAAAAGTTCTTGCTGTTTGGCCGAAAGTGAGGAAAGATAAGTGTCCACCTTTGCAACTTCCCCTGCCAAAAACTTCTGTTTTTCGGCTACTTGGGCTTGTAGTGAGGAAATACTTGCTTTATTTTTCACCAAATTCTCTTTATCCACCTTAAGTGAAGACAGGTCGGAAGCATATTCCTCCATGGTTTTTCTGTCGGCATCGGCGGCTTTTTGTCTTAAAACAATTTCTTGAAAAGCTTGCGAGGCGCTGTCAGAGAAAAGAAATGGAGTAATTGGATCGTAAAGTCTCAAAAACGTATAGTGGTCTTTTGCCTTTTCGTCAAATATTGCTTTTGTGTAGACTAAATCTTTTTCCCTGCCGGAGATCTGTACCTCAAGAGATTTGAGTTGCGATGTTAATTTCGAAATCTTAAGGTTCAGGTCGGCAATTTGTTTGTTGAGAGCTGCCAAGTCCTGTTTATTTTTTTCCTGAGCCGGAGAAAGCGCGTCGATTTCCTTTTGAATTTGAGATATTTGACAATCAAGGTCCGTTCCACAAACCTGAGCCTTTACAAAAGTAAAAGTAAAGAATGAAAGAACAAAAACCAGGGCTGCAACCAAAGTCAGCCTCTTGAAAACTCTTTGTTTAATTTTAAATTTGAAAATCATGTGTCTTTTATTATACCAGCTCGCTTCTTTTACTTTTATTCCAATTGCATTAAAATGAAAGGGTGAAAAAAATATTTGGTTTTATCCTTGGATTTCTTCTACTGTTCGTTTTTGAAAAAAATGTCAAGGCATCGTGTACCCAGGTTGCCTCAAATCAAACTACGTGCACAGGAACACAAACTGTTACATGTAGCCAAAATTTTCCAACTCCCGGAAAAATAAATAGATATTGCTGTGACACACAAAAGGATTGTGAGGATACTAAGGCTGGCGTTCAAGAAGAAATCCGTCAAGGATTGAAAACTCCCGCTGCTAATGTTGATGCGTACCTCTGCGGCAATGATGGTAGGGGAATTAATACAGCCATTGGTTGTTTACCGGTGTTAGGTTCCACCAATGAATTTCTTTCCTCGCTTCTCAAATGGGCTGTTGGTGTAGGTGGCGGAATTGCGTTTCTCCTAATGCTTTATGCCGGGTTTATGACCATGACAGCCTCAGGAAACCCAGAGAGATTAAAAGCCGGTCAGGAACTTTTAACATCAGCTGTTGCCGGTTTGATTCTCTTGGTATTTTCAGTATTTATACTTAGATTTATAGGAGTTGATATACTGGGATTGGATGCTTTTGGATTTGGAAAATAAACATGCTTACTCAAAATCTAGATTTGGATAAAATACAATCAGGCGCTTTCCCTACTGCAAAATTTGGCGGTTATGCAAAAATTGGAGACATTATTGGGTCCATACTTCCATACATATTTGGCGCTGCCGGAATTGCTCTCCTGATTTATCTAATAATTGGAGGGCTGCAAATAATGACTTCCAGGGGTGACCCTAAAGCCATGCAGTCGGCTCAGGGCAAAATCTCAAATGCAATCATAGGTTTTATTATTGTTGTTTTTGCTTACCTTTTGGTTGTATTAATCGGTAAAATACTAGGCATTCAGGCTTTTGGTAACATATTTAAATAAAATGAATTATCTTACTTTCAATCTCGGGCAGGAGCTTTTCAGAAACGGAGTAGTGGGGCCGGTTCAAAGTCCGTTTTTAGGCTTAACTGGGGTTAGTTCTATAGTTACTCTTTTCATAAATATTGCTTTTGTTCTTGCGGGCCTCATTCTTCTTTTCTTTTTTATCTTGGGAGGAATCGGCATGATAGGAAGTGCCGGACAAAGTGATCCTCAAAAAGCGGAGCAGGCAAAAAAGACAATTACGTCGGCGGTAATCGGCTTTGTTATTGTATTTGCATCCTATTGGATAGTAAAATTGATCGGACAGCTTATTGGAATGCCAAATATTATTTAAATGACAAAACTACTTGCACAGGATAACCCCTTCGGTAGCATTACTCCCCCTGATGCAGTTGCAAAATATTCCGATAGTCCAGGACAAGGAATCGGAAATTTAATTCAAACTGTCATCTGGATTCTAATAGTTGGGGCAGGCATCTATGCCCTTTTAAATTTTGTTCTGGCTGGATATGCGTTTCTTTCTGCGGGGGACGATCCTAAAAAGGTTGCGGGTGCTTGGGCTAAAATTTGGCAGACGGCGCTTGGGCTAGCTATTGCCGCCGGATCGTTTATTCTGGCAGCCATTTTTGGTCAATTGATATTTGGAGATCCAAGATTTATTCTTAATCCAAACATTCCAACTTTATAAAACATGAGAAATTTACTAGCAGACAATATCCGAATAGCGCCAGAGGGGGGTTTTAAAGGTTTTGGAACTTTGGGCACGGTTCAAGATCAAGGATTTATGAATCTGGCAACTTTCATTTCCATGGTTATCGGTGTAATGACGGTTGTTGCTATAATTTGGTTCCTTTTTACCTTAATCACGGGAGCCATCTCAATAATCGGATCCGGTGGAGACAAACAGGCACTAGAATCTGCCAGGAAGAAAATTACCACGGGAGTCGTTGGTCTGGTTGTAGTCATTGCATCAATATTTATTTTGGATTTGATAGGTACAATATTCGGAATTGATTTCTTGGACATTTTCTCTTTGCTCGGTAAAATTCAAATATTCCAAAGCCAATGAAAAATTTCTTAATCGCAGGTGTTGATGACGGCATCGGAATTCCTCCGGCTAACCCAAGCTATAAAGGATCCATCGTCAACCCCACTCTGGGAGATCTGGGTAAAGAGACCGGAGTCAGTTTTTTCCAAAAATTAATTCCTGCGCTTATTAATATTTTATTAATTGGTGGGGCATTGGTTTTCTTTTTTGTTCTTGTTACCGGTGCAATTCAGTGGATATCCTCTGGCGGGGACAAACAAGCAATTGAAAATGCCAGGAGTAAAATAACAAATGCCTTAATAGGAATAGTAATTTTGTTTTCGGTTTTTGCCATAGTGAAGCTTGTTGAGTATTTCTTTGGTATTTCAATATTGACTCTTGACATAGGTAATCTAATAATTCGATAATATACACATAAGATATGCAGAAATTACTTGCACAGGCAGTTGACCAGACAATTAAACTTCAGCCATTAGGTGACGAGAATCTTGATAAACTTACAGGTCTTGAGTTGAACGATATTATTGGTGGCGGAATTAGGCTTATTGTGGTAGTTGCGGCCGTAATTTTCTTCTTTATTTTGGTAATCGGCGGAATTAAATGGATTGCCTCAGGCGGAGACAAGGCTCAAACCGAGTCTGCCAGGAACCAAATCACGGCGGCTTTGGTGGGCTTGGTAATAGTTTTTGCCGCTTGGGCTATTGTCGCTTTAATTAACACTTTCTTTGGCATAAACATCTTTAACCTCACAATTAAACCCATCTAATGGTCTTTGCAGCTTCTTGCTCAATATGTCTATTTGACTTAAAATATATTTGTTATGGAAGACGTTGCAACAATTGAGGATTTCGGGATTCTGTTCCAAAGGGTTGTAGGCTATGCTCTTGGCTTTGCCGGAATTGTTCTCTTTGTTCTTCTTGTAGTTGGGGGTTTTAAATTTATTACCTCTGGGGGTGATCCAAAAGCTGTTGAGGGTGCCAGAAAAACCCTGACTTCCGCAATTGCTGGACTTATCATTATTCTTCTTTCCTATCTAATTCTTTTGTTAATCACAAATATCACAGGGGTTGATGTAACAAACTTCAATATAGTCCTCCCCTAATAAACCTTCTCAGGTTTAACTGATATAATAATTAGACATGATTCTCGATCTCAAATCTAAAATCTTGAATTTTAAACTTTTAGTTCTTGTGATTTTATTAATTGTAATTTTATTAGAAATTAGAAATTCGAAATTAGAAATTGGAACTGTAAATGCCCAAGTTCCTGCCAATACAAACATCTCCTGTGGGAATGTTTCCGATACTGAATTTAACTCTCTTCGTCCATACCAAGCAAATACCCAATGCACTTCTCAAACGGCCAGTGAAGCAACTTTTTGCGGAAACAGTCTCACCTTGAAGGAAACCATCGAAAAAACATACACAGGAGGAGGTGGTAATTGCACTACAAAAGGAAGTAAAGTTTATTGCACATACAACGTTTCTGTCCCCAGTCACCAAATTACGATTGATCTGAGTGGAGCAGACCTGCCATTTATGGGTAATACGGAAGACGTTATTAACTCTCAAAATCCAACAGACAAACTTACTGATGCGGAAAAGACAAATGAATATGTCAGTTGGTACTTAAACGGCGTTATCAATCGTGCAGAATACGGAGAGGCTAAAAACACAGATTACAACACAATTAATTTATCTGGTCCTATCCAAAAACTTCTTCCCGGTATTATTTTAGATGCACAAAGAATTAATACAATCAATAATGTCGGAGAAACAAATCATAATCAAATCGCTGTCTGTGCAAAACAGGGTTCAGGAGGATTCGCCGGTCGAATTCAAGATGTTCTTGGGTTAGGAAAAAGTAAACCCGTCAGTTGTTATCAAGGCAATAACACAAAGGCTCAAAATGACGTCTATCGACTCGGGTCCTGGGATGGAGATTTGTCATTTTGGAATAGTGGGTCCAATAAAATTATTGATGCAATATCTGCGCTAATTCCAAACATAGCAGGAATTCAGGATGCCATAAGGACATCTGTTGCAAACCACTGGAACAAAAGAACTCCTCCCCTTCCCTGGAGTGATGATCCTTTCGCAAAACCGACACGTCAAATGACAAGTCTGGAATATAAAAAATATTACAACGAATGGCAGGGTAAAACTTGTGTAATAGTCCCCGCTATCAATTATCTGGTTTGCCTTGACAACATCTTGGTTCCAAATAAATATGCTGATCTTTTTTCCTATATCCCCCTCTCTTCAACTGAGGATGTCGAAGGAAATATTTCCATCGATCAAGTATCATCCGCGCAAGGCACGTCAGACTCAAATGTAATTGTAAAAAATATTGCATTCTCAAATCAAAATCCCGCTACTCTCTTTTTCTCCCACATGGAAGAATCTGACCAGCTTAGTTCTCTCCTGCAAGATACATATGCTCCAAAAGGAGAAGGCAAAGTAGGGAGTCCGACAAATGTTGCATCGGAAACTTCCTGTAATACCGTTGAGGTGCGTTCAAATAAAGGAGATGATCTTTTTGCCACACAGCTGACGGGGGATCTTTCCTATACAGCTAATTTTTCTTGTACTTTTGACGCCCCTGTCCCCACCGGTTGTTATGAAAGATGTACCTATTTTGGGGGCGCGCCCAACGAATGCCGTGCAGATTGTCTCTATCCTGACGCCAGCCCAATATCCGTTCCCACTCCCACCCAGGAATGTAAAAAGGATGTTTATATCAACCTCTCAACTACCTCAAAAATTCCTCTCGCCGACGATATTTGGTCGCGCCTTGTGGCGGGTCCAATGGCGGTTTTCAAGAGAATTTTCCCAAAAACCAACACGGCGGGAAGCGTCGGGCAGATAATAGATATACCGGGATCTACTAATATTGATTATTCGGGTACGGATATCTCTCAATCAAACACTGATTTAAAACTTCCTCATCTGGGAGGAATTTCTGAATACTTTTTAAATGGTATTCAAACCGCCCTCAGACCTAAAGGGCTTGGTGACACTATTTCTTTTGCACCGAATTCTGATGAAGATACCGGCAGTGGCGGTGAAATAAATTGTAATCAAACCATTCCGGAAATTGCGGTGAATGGTTTAAATAAAACCGAGGCGGAAAATATAACCAAGATCTGGTATGCGACAGGTCCCGGCAAACCGTACTTCAAAGAATGTAATAATGATGTTATTCAGAGGTCAAAAAGCAAAAATATAAATCCAATATTTGCTCTTGCTATTTGGATTCATGAATCCGATGCAAGTAATTACGAGGCTGTAAACTATCCTGTCGAAGATTTTGGTATCCATGGTAATCAAAGTGTACCGACTAATAATTTTAGTAAACAACTAGACTTCTTTTTAAATTTACCAAGTTCATATGCTGCCAAGTGTGGTAAAAAGGATATGAATACTTTTATTTCAATGTTTTGGTTTGGACACTGCTCCCCAATAAATCAAAACGAAAAAGATAAAATATCAAGTTATACGAACGATTTGAACTTTATTTATTCCGTAATTGCACCGGGAATAGCACTACCTAATTACCCAAATTAATGCTATCCTAATAATCAATTAGAGGCACCTGCCATGTTTAAAAAACTGCTCATATCTTTTCTAATCGGCACTACTTTCCTTTTCTCTTTGGCTCCCCTTTCTCAGGCTAAGGCTCAGGCAACTTGGTATAATCAAGGCCTAATTGATTGGTATGCTAAAGTTTATGATTCAAACACCTCGCCATCAAGTGAGATTTTTGGAGAACGTTATACAGCCGCCCAGGTCCAGTGGGTAGTGTATGGTTTATTCTCGACAATTTTGAATCTTGTTCCCGGTAATCCTGACCTTTTTATCTGTGTTGTGGGAGGACAAATTGACAATTGTATAACAGCTCTCCCAAATGAATTGCAAGAAATTTTAAATCCAAGTGCTAGCGTATCCAACAGCCAAAGTTTGGCATCGGTTTACATGCAAACGGTAAACGGTGGTTCTATTTCTGGAGTCGGTTATGTCAAGGATCTCTCGCAGAAGATTTCCCCCATAACCACAGTAAAAGCCGCCGATGGTGTAGGTCTAAACGCAGGAGAATCAGTCCTCCGTCTTTGGAAAATTACAAGAAATATTAGTTTCAGTCTTCTTGTTTTCGCCACAATTGTAATAGCATTTATGATTATGTTCAGGGTCAAAATAAATCCCCAAACCGTGATAACCATTCAGTCCGCCATCCCAAAACTGGTCGTATCTCTTATCTTAATAACCTTTTCTTATGCCATAGCAGGTCTTGTTATTGACCTTATGTACGTGGTTATTGGACTTATTGCCACAATTATAAGCACGGGTGGTTTGAGTGGGTACTCTCCACCAGATTTGTTTGAACAATTTCTGACTAGAAATAGTGGATTTGGCATTATGTATTCATATTGGTGGCATTTTCTGGCTAATGCTGTTCTTTCTGTTGCTAATAGCGGAAAACAATGGTGGGCGGGTATCCTTCTGGTAATTTTTGCAATACTCTCAATACTCGCAATCCTTTGGTGGTCTATCAAAATAATTATTGTGATGATTAAAAATTTTGCTATGTTAATGATAACGATTGTGCTTGGCCCATTACAAATTCTGTTTGGAACTATTACCAACAAATCCGGTTTTGGTGGCTGGCTTAAACAAATAACGTCGTATGTCGCTGTATACCCGGTTTTGGTCATCATGATTTTCTTCTCATTTTTCTTCCTAAAACAAGGCATGAATGTACCCATGGAGGTGGCAGAAAACACACCTTTTCATCCAATGAAGGCTGTAATAGGTGCAGCACCAAGCTTTAATCCTCCATTCTCAATAGGCACATCCGGCGGAGAATCACAACTTATCTGGGTATTTATAAGCTTCTTTGTTTTTAGCCAGATAACAAAGGTTGTGGAGCTGGTTCAATCCCTGTTTGCAGGCAAACCGTTTGAATATGGAACTGATATTGGTCGTGCGGCAGGAACTGTTGGTCAAATAGCAGGAACTGGTGGCGCAACAATCGAGTGGGCAGCGCAGCAGCGACAGAAACAATTATTAAATCAACTTAATAAAGGTAGAATCACTCAAACCCAATACGATAAGAGGTCTGGGCGAGCGGCAAGTGCGGAAGTATTCGGAAGACAAACATCCAATGCTGGAACAACAATATCCAAAGTCGCGCCTCACTAACAATTAGGTCAATTTTTTGATTCAAATTCTTTACGTGCAGACTCCATAACTGATGGTGTATCTTTAACAGGAATACTGTATTTTCCAAATAAATTGATCCCTCTACTTTTGGCATTTTTGGCAAAATTTGTTAGTACTCTACTCGGTCTATTAAGAATTAATGGGGCCCCAATTTCTTTTTTTGCAACTTCGACTTCCTGGATGCCCCACTGGACACAAGAACGTGTCGACATAACCCCATTCCACCAGGTTTGGTCTACATAATTAAAAACCTCTTTCCATCTCTCATCATTCCACTTAGCATATAGTGAAGAGTATTCTTCCATTATCACTTGCCTGGTGGCTATATCTTTGGCCTGACTTAACCTTGTAAGGCAATTTGCCGCATCGGCTTTATATTTATCATCAATTGGAGCAACGATATCTCTCCATATGTCCTCTTTGTCAAGCTCGGCTTTTAAAGCTACCCTCCTTGCCAATTTATAATCATCAAGTAATTTCTCATTAAAGTCTCTATCTAAGTCCCATTCCTTCTTTCTCCAAAAGTCCATCAGAGCATTTCCACCGGGTCCTAGAGCGGCTTTACCTTCAGCAAAAAAGCTTCTTAATAAGAAACGTCTAAAAGGATCTTCTTGGACATCTCTCCACAACCTTTCTTCGCTCAATGAGGTTCCTTTTTCCCATTCTTGCAAAATAGTTCTTGAGGTATCCGCAATGACAAGGCCCTCATCGGCTCTACCTTTTCTTAAGTTCCCGTCTTTGTCAAAAATTACAAAAAGTTCATTTCCATTTTCGTCATAATCCCTAATCAGATTTGCGGTAAGATAATCTGTCATCAGAGGTCCAAACCTATTTCTAGATCCATCTGGTCCAAAAGCTTCAGCTTTGTACCTGGAAAATTTATCTAGTGCCAAAATATTTTGGAATTCCGAAGTGTACGGCCAAGCCTCCACGTCCACTTTCCATTCACTGTCGCCAAACTTGGGTGAAGAAGGGTCATAATCTCTCATGTTATAACCCCATTTGGCTGGTATTCCAAAAAGACCCATTGCGGCCTCTGACATTTCAAAGGCAAGTTTGTCTCCACCTGCCAGTTCTGGGAGAGTCCTCTTAAATAATTCCTCTTTACCTTCTGCCAACTGCACCCTCGCCCAAACACATCCTAGTTTGGTCGCTCGCCCCCTTAGCTTCAACTCATTTTCTAGGGGCAGAGACGGGATAACTGTAATTAATTTACCGTTCTTGTCAGACACCGTAGCTAGACTACGTAGCTTGTTAATCTCTTCATTTATTTTTTTTCTAAGTGCTTCTGTTTCTGCAGGGGTATGATTATTTAGTGGGGAAAGGTCCTGCCAATCTTTTTTTAAACTTAGTAAGACCCCATTAATTTGTTCTTTCCTGGCATCTCTGTCAAACGATTCTACTTGTAACGCTGCGCCAATATTGGGATCCCCCCTTCTTGCCTTTATAGGAATCCACATTTCAGGGTCGCCTATAACTTCTTTTCCATCTGCCGCATTTTTAAAACCAAGTTGTTTCCACCAAGCGTTTTCTATTGCCTCCCTTTCCGAATCGTTTAAGGCGTTTATAACATCTTGTATTTTTTTATCCTCAACTGGGTCATGATAATTTATTCCTTTGTCTCTTAGAATCAAATAATCCAAATTTATACCCTTCTGTTCGAGGGTTTCATTAAGCTTTCCTCTTTCTGCATTGAATTTCCACTCCATTAATCTTTCTGGCTGGTCACCCAGGGCTATTGTGTACATTATTCGCATCTCCTTCTCTATTACTTGCCCCATTGGCTCATTTTCTTTTGATCTTTTTTCTACAGTAGTAAGAAACCTCTCAATTTTATCCTTACTTGGATAACCGGGTAATTTCTGTGCCTCTCTGTCATCACCAGGCTTCAATTTTTCTTCACCTGAAATAAAATACGAGGGGGTTTTTAAAAGTTTTGCAAAATCTTTTGGCTGTGGCAAGGATGTAATTTTGTTTTCCATGTAGAAATTGCCCACTTCTTGACCTGAAGCCGAATTTCTCCAACCCCACCAAAGAAAAGTTAATTTCCTAATAAGTGCTAACTCATCCCTACTTCTCAAAAGCTCTTCACAAAAATACGGGGCCCTTTCTTTTGCTTTTTGTTCTCTATCTTTAACGATTTTCCCCGCATCGGTTTTCGAGATACTATTTGTATCCATTAAAGACGTCAGTAATAGGGTTCTGTCTTGTCTATTAATTAGACTTGTGTCTCGCCAAGGTTCCTCATCTAAACCAATGGCTTGTTTTGCGGCTTCAGGTGCTATTAATTTTTGAATTGCCGATTCCCTAGAACTCAAAAAATTGTATAGCCTTTGGACACCCCAGTTGTCACCCAAACCTGGTGGCGCATCAATAAATTGAAACGCGGTATCGCGAACAGCCATCCTAGCCTCCCACGGCAAAGTTGTACTGTTAATACGTGCTTCTGCATCTTCAACAAATCTTTCATAAGATAACTGCCTTTCAAGGTATTCCCTATCTTGCTCATTTTGATTTTTTTTCAATTCCATTCTAATATCAGGAACATTTGCTCTTGATTCAGGCTGTGGAAAATCTTTTGCAGCCTGACTTGTTATCTCATTTGCAGGAAGCCTAGTCGGCCCTCCGAGGGATTTCATAAATTCAATGCTTGATTGTGGTTTATTTTCAGGTGACATACCGTCGGGCATATGCAAATTATATAACAAGATTGTCCTGAAGCAAAAGATTAATACTTATTTGTTGTGAAAAAGTATACCACTTGAAAGCAGTCGTTCACGCTGTAGCCTAGAAGTATAGGGTAAAGACAAAAAAGATTGCTTTTGGTTTTCTTCACCCTGCCTTAAAAGCATGGAACAACATCCGATTCCGCAAAATATATCTTCTTACCAATTCCGATTGGTGGGAGATATGACCCTTAAACAGTTTTTCCAACTCGCGGGTGGTTTTTTGGTTGGTCTAATTTTTTATTCCTCCCCCCTCATCGGAATAATCAAATGGCCGTTTGCAATTGTTTCTGTAATTTTGGGTGCTGCCATGGCTTTTATACCTCTTGAGGAGCGTCCCCTGGAACAGTGGATTCTGTCGTTTTTCAAAACAATCTATTCTCCAACAATTTTCAACTGGAAAAAAACAAAAGAAATGCCTAAGTTTTTTCAAGATGAAACTGCGACTAGCAACATTTCGCCCCAACAAGGAAATCAAAACCAAGATGCCGCTCTCAAAAACTATTTGGAAAGCGCCAAACAAATGGCCGGACCCCTTGCCAAATTGGAAGGTGCGGAACAGGGTTTTCTGGCTGCTCTTGCCGGAATGTTTGCCGGAATTAAAAGTCCCATCACTCCTGTGGCCACAGTCCAAGCTCCCGCCGTTCCAACACCCCCCCCTACTCCCAAGAAACTGGAGATTCCTGTAAGCACACCTGTCAAAATAACCCCCATGCAAACTACCCATCTTGTTGTTGAGGAAAGGATTCAACCCATTTCTCAAACAGTACAAATCCAGACTCAGCATGTTAATCCTACAATTGCCGGAGAAGAAATAGTTTCTACCAGAGAAGCTATTTTTTCAATTGATGCCACTCCCCCGAACCCGCCTACATATCCCAACGTAGTGGTGGGTCAGGTTGTTGACGAGGCAAGAAGAATCATCGAGGGAGCAATTATTGAGATTAGAGACGAATACGGCAGACCCATTAGAGCTCTTAGAAGCAACAAACTCGGACATTTTATGGCGGTCACCGCTCTTGATAATGGCCAATACGGCATTATCAGTGAAAAGGACGGATATCAATTTATGCCCGTTAATTTTGAGGCCAAAGGAGAAATTATTCCCCCGATTCTGGTCGAAGGAAGATCACTTGTAACAACTCAAGCAGTCCCAATGCAACAACCGACAAATATACTGACAAACCAATGAATATACCCAAAATTCCATTTATAAACATTCCCGACAAACCTTTAACTTCAACCACCCAGGATTTTGTACCTGTTGCCGACATTACCAATGACATCGTTATTTATAAAGATGGCGGAGCGGCTCTTATCATGGAGTCAACCTCCCTGAACTTCGGGCTCCTTTCAGAAAAAGAGCAGGAGGCCGTAATTGCTGCTTATGCAGCCATGATAAATTCACTTACTTTTTCCGTACAAATTGTTGTTTTAACTCAAAAGAAAGATATTTCATCATATCTAAACTTTCTGGATGAGCAATCAAAAAAGATTACTCAGCCCCTTCTTGCAAAGCTCATGCAGGATTATAAAAACTTTATAACCGAATCCGTTAAAAAGAAAAATGTTTTGGGAAAAAGATTTTTTGTCGTTCTTTATCTGTCCCCACTTGAGCTTGGGGTAGCAAAATCTATAGCCGCAGTCACAAAACTATCCGGACCCCTTCCATTTACTAAATCATATGTTATTAAAAAAGCGAAAATTGCTCTTTACCCAAGACGCGATCATCTTATCCGTCAGGCGGGACGACTTGGAATCAAATTCAAACAACTTATAACTCCCGAGCTTATAAACTTGTTTTATTCAATTTACAATCCGGAAAAGCCAGCCGTTAAAAAGGAGCCCGAGGTAATACTCGAAAATAAATGAAACCAGACAACAAACAAGGCCAGCAACCGACGGTTCCCACCCAGGAAACCGAGGCTAAACCGCAGATTATATCTCCGTCTTTTTCAGTCATGAATCAAAAAATGAATTTACTGGATGTGATTTCCCCTCAATCTGTCGAGGTAGATTTTGATTATTTAAAAATAAACGATGTCTACTTCAGAACTATTTTTGTTGGAGGTTATCCGAGATTCGTTGCACCCGGATGGCTTGAACCGGTCGTGAACATTGATACTTCACTTGACATTTCTTTTTACATTTATCCTGTAGACGGAAAAAGCGTGCTTGACGATCTAAGACGCAAAATTGCCGAAATGGAAGCGGAGATGACGACAGATATCGAGCGCGGCAAGATCGTTGATCCTTTTACCCAAGCAAAACTTGAAGACGCTCAGGCTCTACAGGAACAACTTGTAAAGGGAATCGAGCGTTTTTATGAGTTTGGATTTTATATAACAATTCCCGCCAACTCCCCCGAAGAGCTTAACCAAATAACCAAACAGGTTGAATCCCAACTCGGATCCCTGATGATTGTCAGTAAACATGCCATACTTGATATGTCCGAGGGTTTTACGGCAACGGCTCCTTTTGGAATAGACAGGTTAAACATTACGAGAAACATGGATACAACCTCCGTTGCCACCACTTTTCCTCTAACCTCGACCGAGCTTTCAAGCGACCGCGGCGTACTTTTTGGCATAAATTCCCAAAACGAGTCTTTTATCATTTTTGATAGATTTAGCCTGCAAAACGCCAATATGACAATCTTCGCAACCAGTGGCGCCGGCAAGTCTTATTTTGTCAAACTGGAAGCAATTAGATCCCTCATGGTCGGAATAGAAACAATCGTTATTGATCCTGAAAGCGAATACAAAACCATTGCTGAAGCCGTGGGGGGCGAATATATTTCTTTCTCATACAACTCAACCGCAAAAATAAACCCCTTCGACTTATCACAAATCAGAGAAGAAGGAGAAAACCAGCTTGGACTTAAAATTCTCTCACTTCACTCTCTGATGAAAGTAATTATGGGAGCAATTACCCCAACTCAGGAAGCGCTTTTGGATAGGGCCCTTATCATCACCTATAAAGCCAAGGGAATAACTATGGATCCTGATACTCAAGGAAAAGAACCACCTTTAATGGAAGATCTTTATAAAACTCTTATTGGAATGGAGGTTCCCGACGCCTTGGACCTGGCCGCCAGAATAGAAAAGTTTGTCAAAGGGAGTTTTGTGGGAATTTTTGACCAACAAACAAACATTAATATCACTAACCCATTTACTGTTTTCTCCGTTAAAGATCTGCAGGACGCACTCCGCCCCATCGCCATGTTTATAATTCTTGATTATATTTGGACAAGGGTTAAAAAGGACTTGAAGAAAAGAATTTTAATAGTGGACGAGGCTTGGCACATGATGAGGTATCCCGATACGGCCCAATTTTTGTGGAGTGTTGTCAAGAGGGCCCGCAAATACTATCTGGGACTCACTACGATAACCCAGGACGTCGAAGACTTCCTCGGACAGGACATAGGAAAGGCCATAGTCACAAACAGCGCCATGCAGGTCCTCCTGAAACAATCCCCGGCGGCAATTGATAAGATTGGCGAGGTCTTTTACCTTTCCCAGGGAGAAAAGAGACTTCTTCTGGCTGCCAACGTCGGAGAAGGAATTTTCTTTGCCGGACCTCACCACGCACCAATCAGAATTGTTGCCTCGGATAACGAAAACAAACTTATAACAACCAAGCCGCAGGAAGTAATTAAGGTGGCAACAAATCCCTATACTGACAAGTAAAAATGATGATGAGTAAAAATACTCCAATAAATAATTATGGCAAATAAAATCAGTTTAACTCCGGAAAACATAAATTACTTAAGGTATGCGTTTGCCCATTTTTTCCCGGAAGATGCAATTTATTCAGCAGACAAACCTTACATCTCGGGAGAATTTAACTGGAAAGATAGGCGTGACTTTATAGATTTTGTTTATCGTCTTACAGGGATATCCATCAAATCAGAAAAAGATTTTGCAAACATCAAAAAGGCAGAACTTGCCGTAGAAGAACTTGCTTCAGAATCTACAGGCGGGGAAAAACCAACCGAATCAAACATGCCCGACAAAGTAGCAAGGGAACAACAGGAGGCTGAAAGACTAAAAAGAGAGATTGGACTAAAAGAAACTCAAAAAAGTGCTCAAAAAAATGTTGAGGAGGCTTTCAGAAAAAAACAGGAAATTTATAAAAGACAACAAGAAATCGAAAGAACAAAAAAGTCCTTTGAAGAAAAAATACAAAAACAAAAAGAAATACAAAGTTTTTTGGAAGATAAAAAAATTTATGTAAAAGTTGAGACTCCTCAAGCCCAAACACCGGATGAAAACACCAAACAGTTTATCGAGAAAGCTAAAACATATCCCCAATCTTTCAGGAAAGAAATTTCCAATATTGTAAAGGTAAAAATTCACTCGAGCGAATTTGCTAAAAATATGTCTGAGGAAGAAATTGCGGTTTTGGCTGACAAAACAGCAAACGACACAGTATTTGCAATTAACAATCCCTCACAGCAGATAGAAACAACTTTTCAAACGGCCATTCTGAGGTCTGTCTCTAAAGAAACTAATATCGTCAAGGGTATTAGTTCGGACACAAACGTACAGAACTCTTTAAAAACAGCTACACGAGAATTAACTTTCTTTAATAACTCCACTCAACTAAGCAGAAACATTCTTGCGTCTGTAAATGGCGGTCTGGCTGCTGCAGTTTTTGGACCCGATCCGGATGAAATTAAAGTTACACTCACTACCCAACCGGTAGAGGGATATACACACGAAATCAATCTTCATCGCCTGAGCGACGGCTATTCAAATCTTCTTCAATCTCAATCAAACTTTCTGGATAATGTAACCTCATTTGGTAAAGATCAGGCTCAAAGTTTTCTGCTTGGACAGGCCCGCAATTTTATCGACTCTCAAATTGTGAAATTACCCGCCGACAGTTTAATTACGGGAATATACAACAGTGAAATTGGACAACAAGCTCTTTCTGTTGTTGGACTAACCAAGTACACCCCTTTTGGAGGCGGTATTTTTATTTCTATTATTCAGCAAATACCAGGCGCCTCAACTTTTTTTGAAGGGCTAGGAAGCTCATTAGGGATTAATTTTGGTTTTACGTTTATAACACCGGCTGCGACTGAGGTTGCAAGTACGGCCATTGTAGCCACCGAGGGGGTCAGCGCCATTGCTGGAGCCGCCGCTTTGGAAACTGGAGTTGTGACTGCCGGGGTTGGAGGTGTGATTGCCGGTGAAGCCATCGGAACAGGTGTCGGAGCTGCAGCGGGTGGGGCAACTGGAACTGCAGTAGGAGCAGCTGGCGGTGCAACTACCGGTGCCGGAACAGGTGCGGCAATAGGACTGGCCGGCGGTCCGCTCGCAATAGTAACAGCCGCAATCGGTGCGGCAGTTGGCTGGATTGCAAGTAAAATTCCCTGGGACAAAATCAAAAAAAATGCTCCCTACATAATGGGAACCGTTCTGGGAATTGGATCTTTTGCAATTGCAGGGCCTGTTGTAGGAATCGTGGCTGGGGTCGGATCCTACGGTCTAGCATCGGCGGCCGCAGGTGGAACGATCAACCTGGGTACTGTCGGATCAAGTATCGGCAGGTTTTTTACAACCCTTGGAGGGGCGGTTCTTGTCTCGATCGGAACACCTGTTTTGGTAACCCTTTTGGTTTTCCCTGTGGTAGTTGCTCTTATTCTTTTTATCATCAATTCCGGCGCTTATGTTGTACCCCCTACACAAATAACAACTTTAAGTTCGAACCCCTACATTCAAGTTGACAAAGCAGCAAGTCCTCAGGGACCATTTAAAAATACGGAATTACCATTGCAAATTAGCTATACCATTACTGTCACTGCAAAGAAAAGTCTCTTAACAAATATTGCCTTCAAAAATGACTGCCAAATATTTTCGACGGGTCCGGCAAAAACATGCCCATCTGAAGTACCCACCAACATTCCTGATTCAATATCTCCCAGCATCCCTTATGTTTTTACTTATACTGAAAATTATTCCGGAAATGATTATAAAGATTCCGTTATTTTAGACACTTTTACTGTCATAGCAGATTCGGAAGAAGCTGCCCAACAAGAAGTGTCCGGCGCGGCTTCTATATCAATAGGCACTCCCCCGGCTGCATGTTTAAATATCGATTCCAAAGCTTGGCCATCAGAATATTATGCCAACATTGTTAATGCAAGAGGTGTGATGGTTTCAAAATACGGCAGCTATATTTCAAAAGTCTGTATGTCTTATCCATCATTACCTCTTAGGTATAACCCCATCTCGTTTGAAAGCTTTTGGGGATGGAATCATGGAAGTTATGTAGATTTTTATAAACTTGGTGTTAAAAACCAGGCAGATGCCCTTTATACCCTTTCTCACGAACTGGGACATTCATTATCGTGGGGAAATAAAACCGCAAAACTCTATCAGTTGTATTTAGAGTATCCGGGAATAACAAGTGAGTCTCCTTACTGTTTCTACGGTGCTACCAAAAATTGGAATGATGGAGAATCTTTACCGGAGGCAATAGCTCTCTATGTTATCCAACCTAGGTGTGGAAACGTCCAACAAAAATGGCCAATTCATTATCAATTTTTAATGAGATATGTTTTTAATTAGGGTAAAATATAAATATGCTTAAAAACAAGAAGGTAATCTTAGCAATCGCCGTAATTTCGCTGTTATCGATATTGTATATTGTCTACATTTCCCTTTCCGGTGGAGGAGGCACTAATCGAAAAACCAAAATTCCCGAAACCGGAGCCTCATATAACAATCTCACACCCGGTATTAGTACTGAAGATGATGTTATTGGCCAAATGGGAACCGCAGTAAAAGAAAACAGAAGCGATACAATCACAACACTTGAATATGAATCAAACAATCCAAACTTTAATAACCAATTTTCTATGGATTCAGGAATACTAACCTTGGTTAAACAAATTGTTTCATCAAAAGACGATGTTACGATCTCGAGCATAAATGAAAAATACGGCAATTACAAAAACGTTTTATATAAATCAAGTTCATACAGCGGATTTAATCTTTATATTTATCCAGATAAGGGACTTGCATACATTGGACACCAGGGATCGGGAATTATATTGGAGATTTGGTATTTTAAACCAACAACTTTTAATGAATTTAAAACAAGTTTCGGACAAGCCTTTTCGGAAAATCCCGTCGAGGGCCAGTAGTTTTATATTTTTACCGGCATGATCAAGTGAAGATAGTTGGAGTCCCCCGTATCTCTAAAGACTCCTGCAGATGTCGAATTCAAAAACTCCATTTTTATTTCCTCCCCTACTACAGAATATAGGAAATCTTCTATATATCTGTAGTTAAAAGCAATCTCAAACTCTTCAGTATTTCCTTTATCTACTTTTGCATCAACTTTAGTTTCCTGGCTCCCCGCTGCGCTACTTTCAGCCGAAACTTTTATCAAATCTTTCAAAATTTTAATTTTTACAACATTCGCGGATTCTCTGGCAAAGATTGAGGCAAGCTTCACCGCCCTCAAAAACTCTTCTTTATCCAATGTAATTTTAATATTAGACTCTTTGGGAATTATCTTTTCAAAATCAGGATACTCTCCCTCTAATAGTCTGGATGTTAAAACAGTATCTTCTATCCCAAAAATAATTTGTTTTTCATTTTCTTCCAAATCAAAAAGAATCTCATCGGCTTCAAAAATTCCTCTATTAATTTCCCCTAAAACACCTTTTGGAATAACTACGGTTTTTTTCTCACTTTTAGAGTCTTTAAGAGGAATAACTTTTTTGGAAAGCCTAAAACCATCCGTGGCGACCAAGGACAGGGAATCTTTATCCAATATAAAAAGGGCTCCCGTCAAGATCGGTCTTGTTTCATCAACCGAGGTGGCAAAAATAACTTTATTCAAAGAATCAGAAATCTCTTTTTTGGAAAAAACGATAGTGTTTTTATTGTTTAGTGTGTTGGGAACCTTCGGAAAATCTGTAGGATCAATCCCTAAGATAGTAGACGAGAACCCTGTCGTTGAAACTTTTAATTGTTCTTTTTCGGATTCAAGGTTTATTGTTTCTTTAGGTAGATTGGAAACAAGGTCTGTAATAACTTTTGCGGGAATACTTATCTCCCCCTCTTTCTCAACCTTCGCCCCGATTTGTACTGATGCCGATATTTCCAGGTTTGTTGAAGATATGAATATTTTGTTTTTTTTTGCAGATAAAAGAATGTTTCCCAAAATAGGAAGCTGTGCTTTAGTACTAGCGAACCTTGTTGTTATACTGACTGCTTTTTCCAAATTTTCCTGAAGTACTTGCAATTTCATATTTCGTTAATTTTTCTTTTCTTTGTTTATCATATATTAACTAGTAGTTCTAGTAGTAGAGATGGTTGATAAGTTGAAAAATATTAGATTTTAAATTTACTTTTCGGGATGATTTTGTGTTGATGACAGGCATAGACAATTGTGAATAGATTTGTGGATAAATTGAATCTTGTTGTTGATAAGTCAGAAAACCTAAAAATTATTTTCAAATGGTTTGTTTTATCTTCAAAATATCCTCACGGATTTGCACATCGATTGTGGCTAATCCTGTTATCTTTTCCACAGCGTGCATTACCGTAGTATGGTCTCTTCCTCCGACCACTCTCCCAATTTCCTCCAAAGGAATTCCTAAATGAGTTCTTAATATATACATTAAAACTTGTCTTGGTCTTGCGATGGGTCGCGCCCTACTCTCCCCTAAAAGCAACCTCTTTCCTATCTGGAAGTATTTGGAAACAGCATCGACAACCTCATCGGGAGAACTTCGACTTATTTTTCCTGAAGTTTCTAGGCTTTTTGAAAACATTGACTCGATTAATTCGTTTGTAACGATAACATTCTTTATGTGTATCTCGGTTAAAATTCTTGTCAGAATTCCCTCAATTTTTCTGGCGGATTCAGTATTTGCCGCAATCATTTGAACTTGTTCAGAAGATATATCAACCCCCTTTTCTCTTGCTTTAATTTGGGTAATTGCACATCTTAGTTCAAAATCGGGTGGTGCTATATCCACGATAAGCCCGGCTTCGAATCGGCTTCTGAGTCTTTCTTCAAGTTTAGAAATTTCGGAAGGAGGTCTATCGGAGGTTAATATAATCTGTCCTCCGACAGAAGTAACTGAATTGAAAGTATGGAAAAATTCTTCCTGTACGGTGACTTTGCCGGCAATAAATTGAATATCGTCAATAAGAAGTAAATCAAGCTTCCTGTATTTGTTTCTAAAGGCCTGTGTTGTCTTGTTTCTGATACCCTCAACAATATCATTTGTGAAATCCTCTCCGGTGCAAAAAAGTACTTTTTTTTCAGGATCTTTTCTTAGAATGGAGTTTCCCACGGAAACCATAAGATGAGTTTTTCCGACTCCTACCCCACCCCAAATGAAAAGAGGGTTATATGCAGACCCCAAGTTTTTAGAAACCGCCTCTGCTGCGGCATGGGCCATTTGGTTTGAAGAAGAAACTGCAAAATTTTCAAAGGTGAAACTCGGCCTTACTCTTGCTCTTTGTAAAACCTCAAGAGAACTTTTTTCATCTTTTTCAACCGAAAAGAGCGGAGAGGCCTCCCCTAACATGTCCTTAATTATTTTGGGATTTGATTTAACCATAAAAGTCAAATCACACTTCTTTCCTACCACTTTTGATAATGAGTCCTGGACCAAACCGAAATATCTTGCTTCAATGGTGTTTTTTGCGAAAGAAGTGGGACACCCTATTTCAACAATAGTCCTCTCGCTTAGATCTTCTATGGAAACAAGATGGGTCTGTGAGAACCAGGTAGAAAATATTGCAGGTGAAACTGTGACCTTTATGATCTCTAGCGAATCTTTCCAAACTTGTTCATTATTCATGATATTAGTGCAGAGTACTTAGTACGTAGTACAGTGAGTGTCTGGGCGGGACGTTGTGGAAGTTCCCCTCTAATTTCTAGGTACTTTGTACTATGTACTATTAACGAGTTATCCACAATTCGTCAAGCCCCAATTGCCAAAATTTAATAGTTAAACTATAATAAACGTCATGGCAACCAAGAGAACCTATCAACCCAGTAAAATTAAGAGAGTCAGAGCACACGGCTTCAGAGTCAGAATGAGCACCAAATCCGGCAGAAATATACTCAAAAGACGAAGATTAAAGGGGAGAAAACATCTTTCTGTTTAAGCTCCGATTATATGCTTGCAAAAAAATTTAAACTTACCGGTGCAAAGGATTATGCCAGGGTTCAAACCGAGGGAAAAGTGTTTCAATCAGACAGTTTCGGAATAGCTTATGTAGAAAGAGGGGACAGTGAACCCAGTAAATTCGGATTTATAGTCTCTACAAAAATCGCAAAAGACGCGGTTGATAGGAACAGATTCAAAAGAGCGATGAGTGAGGCTGTTCGAATCGACAGTATAAATCTTGTTCAAGGATACGATGTGGTTTTTTTGGCAAAGACAAGCATCTACAGAGTTTCAACGACAGACATAATGAAAGAGGTTCGTTTCTCGCTTAGAAAAGCGGGACTAATGAAATGAAAAAAATATTGATCTTTGTATTAGGCTTTTATAAAAAATTTATCTCTCCGGTTCTGGAGACTGTTTTTGGTAAAGCCTGCCGTTTTACACCGACCTGTTCGGAGTATACAATTGAGGCCTTGGAAAAATTTGGTTTTCCCAAAGGTTTGGAAATGGGTTTAAAAAGGCTCGGTAAATGCCATCCTTGGGGAGGTTACGGATTTGATCCCGTAAATAAATAATAAATGGGAAATATTTTTACAACAATACTGGTTCAACCATTAACAAACGGTCTTATTCTTTTTTATAAGTATTTGGGACAAAATCTTGGAATTGCAATTATTCTTTTTAGCGTATTTTTAATTTTTCTCCTGAGACCTCTTACAAAGCCATACATGGAATCGATGAAAAGAATTAAGGAGATGGAGCCACAGCTTGCGAAGCTTAGGAAAAAATACGGAAGTGACAAGGTAAAGATCTCACAAGCACAAGCAGAACTTTATAAACAAAACAAAATCAACCCAACGGCAGGATGTCTCCCTTATATATTGCAGTTTTTGGTATTGATTGCCCTTTTCCAGGTTTTTACAGCAGCTTTATCCAGTCAAGATATAGCATCAGGAAAGCTTAATAATCTTTTATACGCTCCTCTTAAGTTTTCGGACGATCAACCACTCAATACGCGCTTCTTATATTTAGACATAAGCAAACCGGACGCTTTTCACATTCAGGGTATACCGTTCGGTATACCGGGATTATTCTTAATTCTCGCAACCGTTGCGCAGTTTTTGTCCGTGAAAATAACAAGCCCATACATGGCAAAAGAACAAAAAATTGCCAAAAAATCCAAGGGCACACTTGACGATACTCAGGTTGCTATGCAAAAGTCCATGACTTACATGATGCCTTTAATGACTTTAATTTTTGGGTTAAGTCTTCCATCCGGACTGGCGCTTTATTGGCTGGTTTATTCGCTGGTTAATGTTTGGCAACAGGTTTCAATGTCCGGTTGGGGAGGTTTGACGCCCGCGATAAATCTGGTAAAATCTAGTCTCATAAAGAAATAATGAAAGAAAAAACCGAAATATTAAAAGAAGTTGTAAACGAACTTTTTTCTTTAATGGCAACCGACGTTAAGTCCTCGGTTAGCTTCAACGAGGGCGATGAGATTTTTACCGTGGATATTGATGCGGGAGATGCCACAGGCCTTCTGATTGGCAAAAGGGGGGAAACACTTTTAAGTATTCAAAATGTTTTATCGGTTCTTTTTAAACAAAAGACAGGGGAGTGGTCAAAAATTGTTGTCAACGTGGGGGATTATAGACAAAAAGAGGAAGAATATCTTAAAGGTTTAGCTACCACAACTGCACAAAGAGCAATTGAGACGGGAGCCGCCCAAAACCTTTACAATTTGAAAGCCTGGCAAAGAAGAATCGTCCATATGGCTCTTGCCGACAATAAGGATGTGGAGACGACCTCTGAGGGCGAAGGAGAAGAGAGGTTCTTAATTATCAGTCCTAAAAAGTGATTCTTAAATCAAAACTTCTTGGTAAATATTTAAATCTTCTTTTAATTTTTCTTTTTCCGACACAATTAGCTATTCATTTTTGGCCAAACTTTGCATTTGTATTCGGCATACGTGTTGACTATCTCTCGCCAACAATATATTTAACAGACCTTTTATTTATTAGTCTTTTTGTGCCATGGATTATTAGAAAAAGAATCAAAGTCATATCTGACATCAAAAAATATAAATATTTACTGCTATTACTTTTTGGGCTCATTGTCTTTAATTTATTCTTCTCATCTGTTTTTTATGTGTCGTTTATTAAGTGGTTGAAAATTATTGAGTTTGTAGCACTTGGGTATTATGTCAAAAACAGAGAAGACGTATTTAGTATCAGGAATGTTTCTACGACATTATTTTATTCGTTAATATTTTTTTCGTTTATCGGGGTGTTGCAGTTTTTCAGAGGGAGAACACTGGGTAACATTTTATATCTATTGGGAGAAAGATCTTTTACAATTTTCACTCCTGGTATTGCTCTTGTTAATTTGTTTGGAGATAACCGTCTTCGGATTTATTCAACGTTTTCTCATCCAAACTCATTTGCGGGATTTTTAGGAGCATCCCTAATTTTTCTGCATTTTAACTATTTGAAAAATATTAATATTTATAGATTTTTTGGGCTACTGATAATATTGTCGGCTTTTGTTTTGACATTCTCATCATCGGCATTTGTCGGACTCTTCTTTTGTCTGGTTTTATATTTTGTTTTTAAAAAGCATATCCTTAGTATTAAGGGGTTTAACTTACTTATAATTTTATTTTTTTTGCTAAGTTTTTACTTTAGTGTTTTTTCCGGATCAATACTTGGGAGCAAAATCACCCTTCCGCAAAACTTTAGTGAAAGATTGGAACTGGCTGATGTTGCAGGGAAAATATTTTCCGGAAGTTGGACTACTGGAGTCGGTTTAAACAACTTTATTGTTAGCGGAATTTTTTATGCAAATACCTCTTTCGGTGTTTGGTTGCTGCAACCCGTTCATAATATTTATTTACTTCTTATTACGGAAATAGGAATTCTCGGCACTCTCCTTCTTTATTATTTTATTTCGCTATGTTTCGTTAAAAATATTAAAACGAAAAACACCTGGGGGATTTTAATAATATTTTTTATTTTGACGACGGGACTTTTTGACCACTACTGGTTTACTATTCAACAAAACATGCTTCTTTTATCCCTTTTCTTGGGAATTTCTTTCAGAGAAAAAATATAATTTTGTGATAAGCGGAGCTTGCTTATCGTAAACTCAAAGTAAGCGTAGCTTGCCACTCAACGAAACGAAAGTCTCGTGGTAAACTTATTGCATGCAAAATGACGCAATAATCATTCATACAGATGGGGGATCAAGAGGAAATCCTGGACCTGCGGCATGTGCTTTCGTTGCAGAGTTGAAAGGTAAAGTTTTAGAAAAGCAATCAAAATTTTTAAATACCAACACCAATAACGTTGCAGAATATGAAGGGGTTCTTCTTGCCCTTAACTGGCTACTGAAGAGTAAACACGCATTTAAAGAAAATAACGTTATTTTCTTTCTGGACTCCGAACTGGTTGTTAAACAGCTGAACGGCGTTTATAAAATTAAAAAGCCGGAGTTACAGATTTTGAATTTGTCGATTAGAAAAATATTTAGCGAATTAGATAAAAAAATATTTTTTAAACACATACCCCGCGAGCAAAACAAAGTCGCAGATTTTTTGCTAAACGAAGAACTGGACAAACACTTTTAATTTCGGGATATTTTCTGTGAAAATTTCACGTTCCGAGTGAGGCGCAAGTTTTAATAATTTTAACCCAACTTGAAAACTAATTTTCCTGCAGCATTTTAATTAAATAAAAAATAAGGAGTTGCGGTAAAATATTAATTAACATGAACCCTGACGGAAAATCATTAGTTCTTCTTTACTCAGAGCCAAACTTCCTATCTATCTATATTTTAGAAAATCTTCTGGCAAACAATTGCTTTGTAAACGTTGTGACCTCCGATGTAAAAGGTTGGGTAGAGAAGACATCTCACATTGTCGTAAGAAACAAGTTTAGTATTGGCGCATACGACACCTTTCAAAAAAACGTAGTCTACGGCTATACAATTTTTTGTTCAGGTTTTTTAAACAAGTCAACAGCAGAGGGTGATATAAAAAAGTTTTTGAAGACTGTAGATTTTCAAAACACTAAAACGTTTGTAATTCTACCCAAAGAAATATATGGAGTGTTGGGTGTCGAAGGATTACAAATCCCGGATAACGCGGGGGTAATTTATGTGGGTGATCTCTTGGGTCCCAGAATCGACCTGGCAAGTAATCTTAAATTACCCAGTTATCTAAACGACATGATAGGAGAAAGGTCTGTTTCAATTCCGGTAGGAGAGCTTTTTTATCCTGTCTTTGCCAGTGACGCGGCAAAACAGATTGTTAAGTGGCTTTTTGCTTTTGGTCCCTACGGCAAGGAAATTCTACTGTTAGGGACAGAAATCTCCTCCAATGTATTTTGGCAACTCAACACCAAATTGGTGGGAGATATAAAGTATATCTCTCTTCCAAATGCTCCAACCGATAAATTACCAAGAAACATAGAGATATCCAGGATGAATAGAGATGTTAATTACTCACTGACAGAAACATATAAATGGATCAGTTCCAGACCCTTAAAATATATAAGACAGAAAGATCCACCATTCAAAAAAAACAATAAACAAGTTATTGGAAAACCTTCCGGAAAAAGAATAAAAGTAATTTTATTACCGCTTTTAATTGTCTTTTTGCTGCCGATATTAAACCTAATTGTCAGTGGATCCTTGACCTACTTTGCATATCGTGAGTTTAGGGCTGGACGTGATGATGTTGCTCGAAATCTGTTTTATTCAAACAAAATTGTTTCTAATGTGGGACTGTATGAAAGCAAAGTCCTAAAATATATACCGCTTATAGGACAGGTTTACAAAGAAACCGAATATGCATCATATGTATTTAAAAACACTTCCGATGTGGCAATAAGTGCGATACCTCTTATTAAAAAAGGGAAAACGCTTTTTGGCAACATGCTTGGAAATTCACCATATTCAGCGGCTGGTGTTCTTAGCGATTCAGACGGGGAACTTGGTCAAATTTACACCAGTATTTCAACTCTTGAAGAAAAAACAATAACAGGCAAAGGGGAGGGGTCGATTGCTGCAAAAATGGTTTTGTCTAAAGTAGATTTTGAAACCTATAAAAATCTGGTTTCTCAAATGACAATTATTGTAGAGAAACTGCCAGATATTTTAGGCGGCGAAAAAAGTAAAACATACTTAGTCCTTTTTGAAAATAATATGGAGCTTCGTCCTACAGGAGGCTTCATAGGTTCTTACGGACTTTTGACTTTTGACAACGGCAGACTTTCAGACTTTGCAATTAGTGATGTTTATTCAGCTGATGGACAACTTAATGGCCATGTTGAGCCGCCGGCACCAATTAGACAATATTTAGGTGAGGCAAATTGGTGGCTTAGAGATTCAAACTGGGATCCGGATTTTCCAACATCTGCGAAGCGGGCCGAGTGGTTTTTGGATAAAGAAATGGATAAGCAGGTGGACGGGGTTGTCTCTATTGACCTGTATCCGATTAAAGATTTTCTGGAAGTAAGCGGTTCAATATTTTTATCCGATTATAATATGGATATAACATCAAACAACTTGTATGAAAAAGTTCAGTCAGAAGTACAGGATAATTTCTTCCCCGGTACACACAAAAAAGCCAGTTTTTTGACAGCCCTTTCAAGAACCATACTTGATGAAATCGGAAACTTATCATCATCACAGAAAATATCCGTTTTGAAGTTAATTTATGAAAGTCTAGAACAAAGACATGTGCAGTTATTTTTGCATGCAACAGATGTTCAAAAATCGATAAGTGCGCTTAATTGGGATGGATCAGTGTTTATCCCGAGTTGTGATGGGGATTGTTTTTCCGACCTGGCTGGCATCGTCGAGGCAAACGTTGGTGTTAATAAATCAAACTATTTTGTTAAGAGAAGTGCTGAAGTTGACATAAATATCAAAGGAGGGGAAATCAACAAAACCCTGACATTAACTTTGCAAAACTCTGCAAATACTAATCTTGGTGCTTCGGGAAGATATAAATCTTATGTCAGGCTTTTGGTTCCTGAAAATTCCACCAACATAAACGTGACCAGCACATTCGGCCAAAACTATCAGGTACTGACACCCGAGATTACTGATTCAAAGGGTCGTAAAGAAATTGGCATAATAACTGAGGTGTTAGGAGGGGAAAATAAAAAGTTGATATTTTCTTGGACCAACAAAACAGACGGTGTTTTGAACCAGTATGGTTTTTACTTCAGGAAACAAGCCGGGATAGATGGCTTTCCGGTTAGCATAAAAGTAACTACCCCCGTCAAGGTTTTAGGATCGAATCCTGTCTTTGCTTCCCAGTGTTCAAAGAGTCCCCGCAACGCGCCGTTGCAGGGTGGGTATGAATACTGCTATAATGCAACATTGGTTCGCGATTTGTTTGCACGAATATTATTTTAAAAATGCCGAAAACAATACTTAAAGCAGATAAAAGAACGGTTGAGGGAAGGAAGGTTAAAAATCTTCGTAAAAAAGGAATAATACCCGGAAACGTTTACGGAAAAAAAGTTAAATCACAGGCTGTTCAGGTTGATTTAAAAGATTTTGAAAAAATATACAAAGAGGCGGGGGAGACGGGCCTTCTTACTCTTACCTTGGGAAGTGAAGAAAGACCGGTTCTTATACACAATCTTCAAGTTCATCCAGTCACAAGTGAGCCTGTTCACGTAGATTTTCTGCAGGTTGATCTTAAGGAAAAAGTGGAAGCAGATATTCCCGTCGAACTGACCGGTGAGTCTCCCGCAGAAAAACAGTCGATTGGTACTGTAGTTCAGTATCTCAATGAAATTAAAGTCGAGGCACTGCCTGCAGACCTACCCGAGAAATTTACGGTGGATGTTAGTGCTCTTTCCGAGGTAGATCAGGCAATAATGGTTAAGGATCTAAAATACGATAAATCTAAGGTAGATATTAAAACCGGTGCTGAAGAAATTGTTGCCAAGGTTGAACCTCCTCAAAAAGAAGAAGTGATAGAAGCTCCGGCTCCGGTCGAAGGAGAAGTTCCTGCTGAGGGTGCAGCCGAAGGAACTGGCGGAGCGCAGCCGGCCGAGGGTGGAGAAAACCCAACAGAAGCTCCTAAAGAATAAGTTTATCTGTCTAAACCTTCAAAGTTCGGATTAATGGAGGCAGCTTTCTCAAACTTACCTATTTCAATCCAACCGGGGATATAGTTTGGATTGTTTATTAAAAAATCATTCCAAAATTTTTCATCAGATTCGGTCTGGGTATTGATGCCAAGAACTTCTTTGTTTGTAGAAATTGTTTTAATGTTGACCATACTAAGAAGTAGTAATATAAAGGCGCTAACAATAAGAATTAGGTATGTAGTATCTTTATTGACCTTAACCTTATCCATGTGTTACTCTAAATTATGGACCCAAATACTTCGATACCACAAGGGGAAAATAATCCACCCCAGTCATCGGAACAAATACCCCAAAGTTTGGGGACTGAACCCATAACTCCCAAGGAGACTTTTGTTCCTCCTGTTCAGATACAAGATAACTCAGATGTTCCCAGTGCTCCTGTTGCACCACAAACACCAACCACGCCAAACTCTCCAGAACCTGCAAAGAAAAGCTCTCCAATTCTGATTGTTGCAATAATATTAATGTTAATTGCGGTTCTTGCTGCCGGCGGTTATTTGTTGTGGTTAAAATATTTTAGTGGTTCCGGTACGACACCAACCCCGACACCCATTGCGGTGGTGACTACTTCACCAACCCCTGACCCAACTGCAAACTGGAAAACGTTTATTATAAGTTTGGTTAATTTGACTTTTAGGTATCCTCCTAATACTAACGCTGATGAAGTTAAAGTTCTTTCGGAATTTGAGCTTACAGGTGATAAAGAATACATAGTGGGTTATGAAGCTAGTGATGTTTTACCTCTTACTGTCACTTTATATAAATCTTCTAAGAATCCTGATGATTGGTGGACTTCTGAAGGTAGAAACAAATATGATACTTTTGCGGATTCTTGGAAATCAAATAATCCACCCTACGATGTAAACTTAACATACAAAACCGAAGATATTACTGTTGCGAATCACGAGGGGCTAAAAGTTATTATTTCTTCAAGTTTTCCTGTTCCTCATTTACAAGAGACTAATTATTTGATTATTTTACAAAACAATGGCTATGTAATAACAGCGGCATATTATGAATCTGAGGAAGGATCACTTGCGTTAAGTGAACAAATCCTATCTACTTTTAAGTTTATCGAGGCGGCACCCACTGCTAGTTCTGCAAGTTCACCATCGGCAACAGCCAAGCCTTAAGCTTTCGGCCAGGTAGAGGTAATCAGAAGTTCACCTTCCCCAATTTCACTCCAAATTTGTTCTGTTACAAAAGGCATAAACGGATGAAGTAGTTTTATAAATATAATTAGACCTTCTTTAAGTTGTTTTGCGCCAATCTCTCCTTTTTTGGAGTTTTCTATACACTCGTCGCAAAACCAATGCCAAAACTCCGAATATAAAAGTTCAGCGGCTTGACTTAGCTGGTATTTTTCAAGACGTTTTGTAACGTTTTTGCCAACTTCTTTTAGATGTTTATCAAACGATTTGTTAAATTTAGCCTCATCACTAAATTGGGAAACAAATCGGGAGGCGTTCCATATTTTATTGCAAAACTTTCTTTGGGCATTAATATTCTCCTCAGATAGAGAAATATCGTTTTCCACAAGGGCACCCCAAAGTAAACTCATGCGGAGCGCGTCCGCGCCATATTTTTCAACCATTTCAATGGGGTTAATCACATTTCCCTTGGACTTACTGATTTTTTGACCTTCTTTATCTCTAACAAGCCCATGGATAAGAACTTCTCTAAAGGGAACTTTTCCGGTTATATAGGTTCCAAGCATAATCATTCTGATCACCCAAAAGGGTAAAATATCGTAAGCAGTTTCCATTACTGAGGTCGGATAAAAATATTCAAAATCTCTCGGATTGGTTGTCTTAAGGGTAGCAAAAGGCCATTGTCCCGAGGAAAACCATGTGTCAAATGTATCCAGGTCTTGAGTTAGTTTGGTGTGTCCGCATGATTCGCATTTTTCGGGAGCGGGTCCGTCCGTAATTGTCCATTCAAGGCATTTATCACATCGGTAGGCAGGAATCCTTATTCCCCAAACAATCTGGCGGCTAATATTCCAGTCTTTGAGATTTTTGAGCCAATGAAGAGCAATCTTTTCAAATTTCTTTGCGGCAAATTTAACATCGCCCTTATCAATTGCAGTTATAGCCAGTTTTGTTAACGGAGCAACTTTCAGGAACCATTGTTCCATAATCATTGGTTCTATGGTGTTTTTGCATCTGTAGCAAATGCCGACATTGTGTGTGTATTCATTATCAATTTTGACCAAAAGACCTGCTTTTTCCAGATCTTCCGCAATTTGTTTCCTGGCTTGGTTGACATACAAACCCTGATATTTGCCTGTAAGTTCATTGAGTTTTCCATCAAGACCAATTACCTGTTTGATTTCAAGACCGTGTCTCCCCCCCATCTCAAAGTCGTTAAAGTCGTGTGCGGGAGTTACTTTTACGACACCGGTTCCAAAGATGGGATCAACCAGTCTGTCGGCTATGACTTTGACTTTGAAATCTCCGATGAGTCCTTTTACCGTGATGGTTTTTCCAATATATTTTTTATATCTAATGTCATCCGGGTGTACCGCAACCGCGGTGTCACCGAATTTTGTTTCCGGCCTGACGGTAGCTAAAGTAAACGGTCCGTACTTCATGTAATAGAGAGGATCTTTCCTTTCAATGTAGTCTACTTCAAGATTGGAATAAGCAGTGCCGCAATGGGTGCAATAATTTACAAGTTTTTTATCTCTATAAACCAGTCCGTCATCTGCAAGTTTTTTGAATGTCTTATAAACTATTTTTATTATCTCCGGATTAAGTGTAAACTTGGATCTTGTCCAATCACAGGAAGCACCTAATTTTTTGAGTTGTGATTCCATTACACCGGTATTTTCCTGAACGTAGTTCCAAATCATCTTGAAGAGAGTTTCGCGGTCAAAATCAAAACGGCTTTGACCCTTTTCTCTGAGTTTTTTTTCAAAGACATACTGCGTTTCTACACCGGCATGATCACTTCCAGGAAGCCATAAAGCAGGATCTCCTTTCATTCTGTGATAACGTATTAATGTATCCTCGACGGCAACAAACCTCGCGTGTCCTATATGGAGGGGATCGTTGGCATTTGGGGGAGGCATTATTATAGTGAACGGTTTTTTGAATTTTGAAATTTTCGGGGTAAACGCGTCGGATTTTTCCCACTTTTTGTAAATTTTGTCCTCGTATTTCTGGTGTTCGTAAATTTTATCCATCTGAATATTGCCTTGCCTGTATTTTAGCATCAATCGAAAATCTTTGCGCCCGGCTTTCTGTCAATCAAATTCGGATTTATATATTCATTTCTTTGAGCTTTAAAATACGCCGCTATACCAATCATTGCGGCATTGTCTCCATAAAGTTTTTTAGATTTTGGAAAAAGTACATTTATAGAATATTGACTGCACAGTTTTCTTAAGCGTTTACGAATTTCAATGTTTGCAGAAACACCACCACCCACAAGCAAATTATGAATTACGAATGATGAATTATGAATTATGTAATAACGCAAAACGCGCACCAAATGGGTAAACGCCACATCCTGGAAACAAGCGGCGAGGTTCTGAATTTTTACTTTAGTCAGTGGTTCCTCAGATTTAACCAGACGGGAAAAGGCGGTTTTAAGTCCGGAATAAGTAAACATCTGCCTTTTCTCCTGCCCCGCAATTGGAACAGGTAGGGTATAGGTTTTTATGTCTCCGCCACGTGCGACCTTTTCCAAAACAGCGCCACCCGGATAACCCAACCCCAACATTCTTGCCCCTTTGTCCAAAGCCTCTCCTAAAGCGTCGTCTGTTGTCTGGGCTAAAATCTCGTAGGAGCCGATTTTATTTATTTTAACGAGTAGGGTATTTCCTCCGGATACAACAAGTCCTAATGCCGGGAATTGTAAATTATTAATTTTTAATTCTAAACTCTCACTGTTTGGCCCCGCCAAACAACTGAGCATGTGTCCCTCAAGATGGTTTATAGCAATAAGCTTCTTATTGTGTTTAATTGCCAGTTTTTTGGCCCTGTCTATTCCAACCCCCAAGGCAATTGAAAGACCGGGTCCTGTGGTTACCGCTATTGCATCCAAATCACCGACTGTACATTTTGAGTTCTTAATTGCCCTGTCTATTACCCAATCGATTCTTTCCTCATGCATTCTTTGTGCAAGCGAGGGCATGACACCCCCGAATTTTGCATGCGCGGAGGATTGAGACCAGATAATGTTGGAAAGAATTTTTGTTCCGTCCGTTAATGCGGCCGAGGTCTCATCGCAAGATGTGTCTATTGCCAATATTTTCATAAATTTCCCCAGGAAATTATCCTGTCACTTTCACTTACCCCAAACTTTATTTTGATCCAAATAATTATTGCCTCGTCGTCAAACCCGCGAATGACGTCGGCAACTTTTTCGGCCCATTCCACAGAAATGACCGATTTTTGCAAAACCAATTTTTGGAATCCAAGAGCGTTAAGCTCTTCCGAGTTTTCCAATCTCCATGCATCAAAGTGATAAAGCTTATTTCCCCCCGTTTCGTATTCGTTTTCGATGGCAAAAGTGGGGGAGGTGACAAGTTCTGTTATTCCCATTGCACGGGCAAGCCCCTTTGTAAATTGGGTTTTTCCGGTTCCCATTTCTCCTTGGAGGGCAAAGACAATCGATCTTTTACCCAAGTATGATTCAAAATGTTGCCAAATTTCCTTAGCAATATTTTGAGTGTTTTCCTCACTTCTGCTTAAAACTTCATTTTTATCTGAAAGTTTTATTTCTCCTTGTCTTAATGTCATTGGCTCATCAAGGGTGGTATCGATAACAGTAGAAGGATCTCTTGTTGGGAGTTTTCCGGCATCGACAACGAGGTCGATCAAATCTTTCTGTTTTTGGCTCAGGTTGTCCAATATATCGGAAACCTGATATGGCCTTTTTTTATAACTGGCATTTGCCGACGTTGCCGTGATAGGTTTGCCAAATTTGCCAACTAGCTTTTGGACAAATTCATAGTCGGGGAGTCTTATTCCAACCTTTCCGTTTTCGGATTCAACACCCCTGGCGAGTTTATGTTTTCCTCTAACAATGACGGTTAATGGTCCGGGCAAAAACTCAAGAAAAAGATTTTTTGCGGTTTGATTTATGTTTCCATACTCCTCGGCCATTTTGATATCCCTAACTGCTATAGAGTAGGGTTTTCCCAAAGGACGGTTTTTGTAAACGGTAAGTTTTTTAACTGCTTCTTCGTTTGTTGCATCAACCCCGACACCATACAATGTTTCAGTCGGATAGATTATTAAGCCGCCACTTTTTAAGATACCGTCGGCAATTTCAATTGAATCTTTGTTACATTTAACAATTTGCATGGGGACATTTTACTATAATTTGAGGCTTGCCCCAAACTAATTTACAGGTCCGGTTCCTCGCAAGTAAACTGCCTGCCAGGGCTTATAGTTGCTTATAAAAGTTTTATTAATAATTTCCTGGCCGTTTTTGGTGACAACATATTTGAAGGTAACTTTTGCTCCCCATGCTTTGTACTCAATTTGTTTGATTGTTCCGGTGGGAAGGCTTGGATCGTCTTGATAAAGATCTTCGGGTGGAGAGGAAACATTTGTCACAATTGGCTTGGAGACACTGGCAACTCTTCCGTCAAGTGTTCCGTAAAGTTCAAAAACCAAGGAATAATTTTTTGGATTTGCACTTGCTTCAATTAGGACATAGTTACCGGTATCATTGGTAAATTTCAAATCTGGAGAGGGTGAATAAACAGTGGCATCAAGCCCCGGGGGAGAATCTTGTTCATAATACCCCACACGATAGGCGTGGGCTTGACGTTCAATAATTGGGAGCCCTGCATCCAGAAGCGCTCTGAATAGTGTAGTTGAAACCTGGCAAACCCCACCGCCATCACCAAGAATTGTTTTACCGCCACTGATAATGTAAGCCTGTTGATAACCCGTAAAAGCTGAGACGTCTCCCAGGGCCTCATTAAAAGAAAAAGTTTCACCAGGTTTAACAAGGGTTCCGTTTATTCGGGAGGCGGCAAGAGATACGTTGTGGACACGGTTTGGAATGGAATGAAAATATGTTGAAGTTCCCCTCCCAATCAATTCCTTAATTCCCAGATTATTAACTTTATCTGTTGTGATTTCAGGTGGCGATTTAACTACGGGGATATCAAGATCTAAATTTTTATCCGTTGAACCGGCTAGTATATCCATTTTTTCAATGAGCAAATTTTTAAAGTTTTCATTGTCTATTTTTACGCCGGGGAGGGACGGTTGAAATTCAGTTACTTTTCCATTTTCAAATACAAACTTTGGGTTTTGCGGATCACGCTCAATTGTCTCCGCAACTTTTTGAATAGATTCGGAAAGAGCATCGTCTTTATAACCCTCCTTCGGATCGAGAAGTTTGAACAAATCAGTATCTTGAAGCTGGATATTGTTGTACTCGAATTTTAACGAAATGGTTTTTCCGAGAAATTTCTGCGCACGTTCTGTAAGCGCTTTTGCTTCAACTTCATTTAGGGTGTTATCGACATTATCAACGGGAATTGAAATTTGACTGGCCGAACCCACAGATAAGCTTTGCACAATATCAGATGTTAACCGTTCTTGGTCGACTTCCTTTCCGGGGGAACCCCTGTTTACAACAATGCTGCCATTAACTTTACTAATACCCGGATTAATCGGGTCGATGGAAATTTGCCCGGCAATAATAGAAACAGTTTTTGCAAGCTTATCGCTGCTTATATTGGTAACAAGGCCAAAGTTTTTAGGGTAAAAGAGTAATCTAATACGGTTTTCAAGATCGTAAAGAATATTTCCTGTTCTTGTAAACTCGAAAACTCTATTGGCAGAGGCTGGAAAATCATAGGAAAGATTGATGTCGTCTGTTTTTATTTTGAAAACTTGGTCTTGATAGGTAAGAGTTAGCTCTGAGGGTGTAATCGTATTTTTAGATAAAATACCGGAAGCCTCAGAAGAGATAATTCCACCAACTTTAATGCCGGCCACAGAAATGTTCGGGTAAATTTTTCCGTTATAGACTATTAAATAGGATAAAATTCCTGCAAGGACGATTAATATTAGTGTGCCAAGAACAATAACACCTCGGAGCAGATATTTTTTGAAAAAAGATCCAGCTATCTTCCCCATTTTATTATCGGAATTACTTGCCATATTCTAGGCATATGATACCATTTAAATATAACCCAAAACGCAGAGAAAATGCCACCTCTTAATATTTACCAAAACAATAACACTCAAAGTCCTGTTGGTGTACCCGTTGGCACGCCGGATAGTCCGTCAAACGTTCCTCCTCCCCAAGTCGTTCTATTGCCAAAGAAAAAATTTCCCAAAATTTTGCTTGTTGTCGGAATAATATTTTTATTGGCAGTACTGGGTTTTGCTGCCTTTAAACTATTGGGAAAATCCACAGATAAAAGTTCGGGAAACATAACTTGGTGGGGACTTTGGGAGGACTCGAGTATTGTTGCGCCGCTAATTTCCTCATATGAGTCTTCGCATCCGGGAATAAAAATTACATATATTATTCAGTCACCTCAAGATTATCGTGTGAGGTTGTCAAATGCTCTGACAAAAGGAGAGGGTCCGGATATTTTTACATTTCACAACACCTGGACGCCAATGTTTAAATCCGATCTTGATGCGCTTCCCTCTTCAGTAATGACAGCAGCGGATTATTCCAAAAACTTTTATCCGGTTATTACTTCTGATTTTTCCTACGGTAATTCTATTGTCGGTATCCCCATTGGTTATGATGCTCTGACCTTGTATATAAATCAGGATATCTTTGACAAAGCCGGGAAGACTCCTCCCACAACCTGGGACGGCTTAAGAAGTCTGGCAAAAGAGCTAACCATAAAAGATGATAAAGGAAGCATAACGCAATCCGGCATAGCTCTTGGGAGAACAGAAAACGTTGATCATTGGCAGGAGATTTTAGCTCTCCTGATGCTCCAAAACGGTGTGGATTTGGGCAACCCTGTCGGAAAAAATGCAGAGGATGCTTTGACGTTTTTTACAATTTTTTCCTCGGTTGACGGAGTTTGGGACGCAACCCTTCCAACCTCAACTCAGGCCTTTGCGGCAGGGAAACTGGCTATGTTTATAGCTCCGAGCTGGAGAGCATTTGAAATACAACAGAAAAATCCGAATTTAAAATATAAAACAGTTCCCATTCCCCAGCTTCCCAAAGATAGCCCTAATGAGGTAGACATTACCTACGCAACTTACTGGGCGCAGGGTGTTTGGTCAAAGAGCCCGAATAAGTCCACTGCCTGGGATCTGCTAAATTATTTGGTTAGTGCTGAGTCCTTACAAAAACTTTATAAAAACGAGTCGGCTGTAAGGAATTTTGGCGAGCCCTATCCCAGAACCGATATGGCAGCATTACTCAAAGATCACCCCATTATCGGATCAATTATTACACAAGCACCGGGTGCCAGAAGCTGGTACCTCGCCAGCCGTACTTTTGACGGTTCTACCGGAATAAATACTCAAATTTCCAATTATTTTGCAGATGCAGTCAACGCTGTCGTGACAGGTAAAAAATCAGCAACCGAGGCTCTCGCCACAGTCGCTCAGGGTGTTGCTCAAATTCTGGTACAGTACGGCATCTCCGTAAAATAATGTCTGTTTTGCATGAATTTACTTCAGGGAAAAACCCGCCGGGAGGCGGTTTAAATGCTTCAGAAAGATTTTCTGTGTTTTACCATAACCTTTTTGAATATCCGTTAACCTTCTCTGAACTTGTCAAATGGACTCCCGGAGATGCGCCGGAAATCGGCTCCAGAGTTGATTATAAGAATGGATATTATTTTATCGAAGGGAAGGATGGATTGGTTTATAAGAGAACTGTCAGAAAAAGATTTTCCCGAAGGAAGAGAAAAATTGCCGAAAGAGTTTCTAAAATTGTCTTTTTCATTCCCGGTGTAAAGATGGTTGCCATAAGTGGCTCATTGGCAATGGATAATGCAGGAAAAGAGAGCGATATTGATCTGATTTTTATTACAAAAAAGGGAAGGCTTTGGACCACAAGAATTGCAGTTTATGTGCTTCTCAAACTTTTTAATTTTCGTTTAAGAAAGCCGCTAAATCCGCGCCAGAAAGACAGACTATGTTTAAATATTTGGCTCGATGAAAGCGATCTTACTTGGAGTAAGAAAGAAAGAAACTTTTACACTGCTCACGAAATTCTTCAGATAACCCCACTTATTAACAGAGGGGGAGCATATGAACGCTTTTTGTCAGTGAATAAATGGGCTTTAAAATTTTGGCCAAATGCTGCCGAAGTGAGACTAAACAAGAACAGTTCATCATATACGAAACCTTTGAAATTAAACATGTTAGAAATGCTATGTTTCAAAATTCAATACTCTTATATGAAACAGAAAATTACCCGTGAAGTAGTCACTCCTACAAGAGCAATTTTTCATCCAAATAACCTGAGTAAGAAGATTCTTGGCAAAATGGCCTATTGACAATGCACTGGCGAGTTCTTAAAATAGCACTCATTGGGTTGGAATGCTAACCCAATTGTCGCTTACAAAATTAAAAATATGGCAAGTAAATTAAATCTTAAACCGACCGCAGGATATCTTTTAATTGAGCCTTTAGAGGCAGAAACAAAAACTGCCTCCGGGATTTATCTACCCGATAACGCTTCAGAAAAACCACAAAAAGGAAAAGTGATTGCAGTGGGAGCATCTGCCTTGCAAGAAGGTCAAAAAATAGAATCTCCCGCCAAACTAAATGAAGTTGTTTTTTATAAAAAATGGGGAGGAAATGAGGTAAAAATTGAGGGCAAGGAATATATGTTTGTTAAATTTGAGGATATTTTGGCCACAGAGGCCTAAGTATTCATGCGTTTGACGTACTCTATATGGCAAAACAATTAAAATTTTCAAACGACGCCAGAGAGGCGTTGCTAAAAGGAATTGACACTGTTGCTAAAGCAGTCGTAACGACTCTTGGTCCGAAGGGCAGAAATATTGCCTTGGATAAAAAGTGGGGAGCTCCGAACATAGTACATGATGGAGTAACTGTAGCCAAAGAAATTGATCTTCCTGATCCATTTGAAAATATGGGTGCGCAGCTTGTTAAAGAGGCAGCCAGCAAAACCAACGATAATGCTGGTGATGGGACAACAACTTCTACACTTCTTGCACAAGTAATGACCCAAAAAGGAATGGCTAAGATTAATGCCGGCGCGAACCCAATGATTGTCAAAAAGGGGATTGAGAAAGCAATTGAAGCTGTTGCTGAAGAACTTAAAAAAATGGCTAAGCCAATCAAAAATAAAGAAGAAATTGCTCAAGTTGCGAGTATATCTGCAGGGGATGACGAAATTGGCGCTAAAATTGCCGAAGCTCTTGACAAAGTCGGACGCGATGGCGTTGTTACGGTTGAGGAAGGAAAGGGTTTAACAATTGATATTGAGTATAAAGAGGGCATGGAGTTTGACAGGGGTTATGCTTCAGCATATTTTGTTACCAATCCGGACAAGATGGAAGCGGAAATTGAGGAACCTTATATTCTTTTAACCGACAAAAAAATATCTTCAATTCAGGAACTTCTTCCTTTTTTGGAGAAATTTGTCAAAGTTTCGAAGAATTTGGTAATTATTGCTGACGAGATCGAAGGTGAAGCCTTGGCTACATTGGTGGTTAACAAGCTTCGTGGTACTTTTAGTGTTTTAGCCATTAAAGCTCCAGGTTTTGGAGATCGTCGAAGTGAAATGTTGGAAGACATTGCAATTCTGACTGGCGGAACAGTCATATCAGGGGATACCGGACGCACTTTTGAATCAATTGAGGTAACAGACCTTGGCCGTGCCGATAAAGTTTGGGCAGATAAAGATAATGCAAGAATCATCGGTGGAAAAGGAGAAAAGACATTAATCAATGCCAGAGTCGCTTCTATCAGAAAACAAATCGAAGCTTCCGACAGCGATTTTGATAAAGAAAAGTTTGAAGAAAGACTGGCCAAACTTGCAGGTGGAGTTGCTCAAATAAATGTGGGGGCAGCCACAGAGATTGAACTTAACGATAAAAAAGAGAGAGTCAAAGATGCGGTTGGGGCCACCAAAGCAGCAACTGAAGAGGGAATTGTTCCCGGGGGAGAAACGGCACTTCTAAGGGCGGCTGGAGCAGTAAAAAATATAAAAGTTGAAAAAGGAGACGAGCAAATTGGCGTTGATATTGTTAAGGAAGCCCTAGAGGAACCCATAAAATGGTTGGCAAAAAATGCAGGAGAAGACGGGGAAGAGGTCCTGAAAAAAGTTTTGGCAAGTAAGGATAATGACTTTGGATATAATGCTCTAACCGGAAAATTCGGATCAATGACTAAAATGGGTATAGTTGATCCGGTCAAAGTTACCAGAAGTGCTATTCAGAACGCTGCAAGCGTTGCCATGATGGTTTTAACTACGGAAGGCCTGGTGACGGATATCCCCGAAGAAAAGAAAGAGCCCCAGATGCCCGCAGGCGGAATGGACTACTAAACTTCTGATTTCCAATTATCAATTAATAATTTACAATTGGTTGTGTGTGGAAAAATGCTGAGGAATTTCTGCTGAAAGACAAAAGTCTAAGGCCCCTTGTTAAAAAGTGGGGGCATTGCACAATCAAACCCAAGCTTCATATAGATTATTTTCAGGGGCTTGTGGGCGATATCATCGGCCAACAGCTTTCAGGTAGGGTTGCAGATGTAATCGAAAGCCGTTTGAGGACCAAGATTAAAGGCGTAATGACTTCGGAAAAGATTCTGAAGATGGATGAAAACATTTTAAGAAATTGCGGAATGGCCTGGAGTAAGGTCAGAGCCATTAAAGATTTGGCCTTAAGAACCCAAAATGGAGAGCTAAAAGTAAAAAGTTTGGACAAACTATCCGATGAAGAAGTCCGGAAGGAATTAGTAGCGGTCAAAGGTATAGGGCCCTGGACTGCAGACATGTTTTTAATGTTTAAACTGGGTAGGCCAGATGTTTTTCCTGTGGAGGATCTGGGCATTAAAAACGGATTTGAAAAAGTAACAGGTAAAAAATTTGATAAAGAGAAGTCCGCCAAATTTGCCCTTAAAAACTGGTCTCCTTATAGAACAGTTGCCTCTTGGTATCTTTGGAGATCTCTGGAAAACAGATAGCTTATCTACTTAAGATTGTTAAGGGATTGAGGGAAATTCCGTTTTGATGAATCTCAAGATGAAGATGGGTGCCTGTGGTGCGTCCTGTTGCTCCCATTTTCCCAATCTCTGTATTTACGTCAACGGTTTGGCCGGTTTTAACTTCGATTTTGGAAAGATGAGCGTAGTACGAATCAAGGCCGTTTTTGTGTTGCAATACAACCAAATTTCCATATCCCGAACGGTCCCATCCGGCATAGGCAACGACACCTTCCATTATGGGCTTGATTGGTTCTCCTGTTTTTCCCCCAAGATCTATTCCTTTGTGAAAAATGCTATAACCTTGGTTCATTTTTATCTGGTCAACAGGATAAAGCATACCCTTTTCGGTTACAAGGTTGGTTTGAGCTTCAATAACGATGTTTTCCGATCCCTGTGCCTGGACTCCACCAGACTGGGGAATAAAGGTAGTGGTAATAGCAATGAAAGCAAAACTGGAAGCAAAAATTTTTCGTATATTTTTATGATCCGCAAAATATCTAGCAAGCCTGCCGAGAAAAGTCCCTTTTCGGTATTTTTTTCTCACAAGAGAAGCCTTGGGAAGAATCGGTTCTTCCAGCAAAGGTTTTCGCCTTTTTACCAGCTTTACATTAAGCTGGAGGCGATACTTAGGCAGTTCAACGTTTATTTTTCTCATAATGTGCCATTAGATCCTGGCACAGGATGTCATATTCCAAGCTCGATTTTTGGCAGAAGCTAAAAACCTCACCCGTATGTGTGGGCAGACACAAAAAATCCCGCTATTGCGGGACGAGTCGCTATTGTAGCTTATGAAAAGCCCCAAAGTCAAGTTTGGGGTGTTCACAATTTCTTTAGAGACCGGAGCGGGAATCGAACCCGCGCATGGGTGTTTTGCAGACACCTTCGTTTCCACTTCGACATCCGGTCGAGTCCCTGTATTTTATCATGCAAGTGACAAACTTGTTTACCACGAGGCTAGTGTTTTGCCGAGTGGCAAGCCTTGCTTACCAGGGTTTTGACTGGCCAAGCTTGCTTACCATATGTTACACTCGGTGACTATGAAGACGGTAAAAATTATTCTAATTTCCGTTGTCTCTTTGATAATTTTGACAGGAACTGCTTTCTATCTGGTTGGACTTTTAAGTCCAAAACAGGGGGGAATAAGAATCGAAACTACCCCAAAGGCTACAGTTTTTGTCAACGGCAGTTTGGTTGGGGAAACTCCTTTTACTGGGATGTATAAAGCGGGTGCGGTTATTTTAAGACTGGTTCCGACAGGGTCCTCCGAAAACCTCGTGCCTTTTGAGACATCAATAACTTTAACACCCGGTATCGAAACATTTGTAGGTAGAAATTTTGGAACAAGTGAGGATACATCCTCCGGTCGTATCATTTCTTTTGAAAAAACCGGGTCACAGTCAGCAGGATTGGTAGTCATTTCCCAGCCGGACAACGCTCAGGTACTGGTTGACGGGGTTTCCAGAGGCTTTTCACCGTATAGCACTTCGGCAATAGCCCCTGCAATGCACACAATTGCAATCAAAGCTCCAGGATATTCGGATTTATCAATGACAGTAAAAACCTTAATCGGTTACAGACTTACATTTTATGCGAAATTGGAAAAAACAGATTCTCAAAATACGGACTCCATCAAAGAGTCCTTGAAAACGGAAATCAAAATTGTGCAGATTTTAGAGACCCCAACAGGGTACCTTAGGGTTAGATCAAAACCGGGAGCCGGTGGAGAGGAAATTGCTCAGGTAAAACCGGGCGAAACATTCCCTTATCTTGATACAGATGCTGCAACCGGCTGGATTGAAATTCAATACGGAGCGCCAAAACCCGGTTTGCCATCAGGAATTGTCGGATGGATTTCGGCAGATTATGCAACAGTAAGCGCTGTAGCGAGATGAAGGGTTATTGCGTAACGGTAATGCCGCTATAAAGAACCCAATAAACAAGAATTACCCAAAGAGAAACTGCCGCAATCAAGGCTTTATCGGTAAGAAGTAGTTTTTCCGGGGTTTCGCTTTTACCTTGGAAGATTAGAGCCTCATATCTCATCAGTCCGAAAATTGTTACGGGGATAGTAAACATTAAAAGTTTTCCTATCGTTGTTGTCTTGGATAGCTCTGCAAGTACAAGCCAGAATGGAAGCGAGGCGCGCGGGCTTTCAAAAAATGTAAAGAGGGCCCATGACATCCAGGATGCGTTTCCGAACATGGTAACGTAAGAATTTAACAAGTCCTTTTCGTAAGCTCTAAGACTCTTTCGGGTTGTCGTGTCGGTATTTTGAATGAGGTTTAGCTCTGCTCTCCTTTTCCCCGACGCCAGGAACAAAGCAACAGAAATTACACAAAGAAGAAACCAGACCGAAAGGTGTGCGTTGATCACGAATGCTCCCGCATAAACCCTTAAAACGAATCCGGCCGCAATGATGATGATATCCAAAATTGCAATATTTTTGAGGCCCAGGCTGTAGAAAAGCTGCAGAGCCAGGTAAATGAATATTATTGTTAAAAAGATTGGATCCAGATTTCCGGCAAAAGTAGCCATAATTGCCCCCAAAATCAGAAGGAATGCTTCAATTAAAGCGAGGGGTATAGAAAGAGATCCGGAAGCAATGGGTCTATTCTTTTTAATAGGATGCAGGCGGTCCATCTTTCTGTCAAAAATATCATTGATAATGTATGTTGCCGAAGTTGTAAAACAAAAAGCCACAAAAGCCCATGAAGTTTTTAGGAAGAGATCTTTTTCAAATAAATATCCCGATAAAAAAATGGCTGCAAAAACAGAGACATTTTTAATCCAATGCACAGGTCTGGCAACTTTAATTACCGCAATTATCAGAGGGGTTTTTGACTGTTGTTTTTCTTGGGTCGGTACGTCAACCATAGTATCAAGCCGCCTAACAACATGGCTATACCTATCATTGTATAGATCTTACTGGTTGTATTCAAATTAAGTGCCAAAAAACCGAGAACTCCTGTTATTGCCCAGTAAAAAACTGCAACTTGAGTTTTGGAAAGACCGGCATCAAGAAGCCTGTGGTGGAGATGTCCCCTGTCTCCCCAGACGGGGGATTTGTGATTAACAATCCTTCTAATAATTGTGTATCCGGTATCAATAAGAGGGACTCCCAGTACAACCATCAAGGCTCCAACCTTTGTTGTTGAAAGAATTGAAAGAACTGCCAGGAGATACCCTGCGAGGGTACTGCCGCTGTATCCGGGCATAATTTTTTGAGGGAATATATGCCAAGGTAAAAATCCCAGATAGGCTCCCGCAGTAATTGCCGCTAAAATTATAACTGGCCATTGGGTAATATCAGCCGAAAATCTCAAAGATAAAAATGCAATAGTTAGAGCCGCAATTACAGTTACCCCGCTAAGCTGTCCATCAACTCCCTTTGCCCCCATGTTTACAATATTCATTAAAAAAGTGATCCAAAGAATTGCAAAGACGTCGGAGACGATCCAGATACTGCGTGTTTCCCCAAAAAGCTCAAAATTAATTTGAGGCTGACTCAGGCTTATTGTTCCTCCCATGGGATTTGAAATAAATGAAATTCCTATTCCGGCTGCAATTGGAGCGGCTGCCGCCACAAACCCGATCAGAAGTCTTAGATATGGATTTAGATTGTATTTATCATCAAGCACCCCCATAACGACCAAAATAGTAGCACCCACTAAAATTCCAATTAGCTGTTTGTCTATCGGTAAGAATATAAGACTAGACACAAGGACAGCTATAAAAATAGGAATCCCGCCTCCACGGGGAATCGGATAGGTGTGAATTACTTTAGGATGCTTATTTTTAGCCGGATCATCTATAATACCGATTCTTTCGGCGAACTTGATTGCCAAAGGTGTTGTCAGAAAAGCAACTACCGCTGAGATAAGCCACGGTATTAAGAAAATATTACGTAATTCATCCATTTTAGAAAAAACCAACCAGGAGGACTATTTTCAAAATAGTCACGCTTGCCATCAGTGAAATAGCAAGGGCACTAACTGCTAATATTTTTTTAATAAATACGTCCTTCATCGATATGTTAATTAAAAGGTTGACACCTGTAATTAGAATTGAAACAGCTGGAATGATAAAGAAAAACCAAAAGGTGCTTAGCTGTTCCGTTCCCACCGGTTTTCCATAAAAAATAGGAATAACAGGCGGGAGGAATTTTTTGACAAGAAGAATTCCGACGATGGATAAAACACTCAAAATTAAGGCAGTCAGAAAGTAGTTATAAAAAGTGACTTTTTTCCAATGCATACCGCTTAAGGTCTATATTGTACGATATCTATTTTGTGGGAGCAAAATTGATTCGGGAATAAATGTTGGCATCATCGATCTGATTAATCAACAAATATTTGCTTTTAAGAAGGGGGTTAAGTTCCGGGTAAGGGTAAGAATCGGTAAGAATTATAAATTTAGGGGGATCTTTCGCAATATTTTCCGCCTCCTTTGTCTTACTTGAATAGTCATTTATGTGATAATCAACGACATATTTGATAGGGGGTAAATGTTTCGACAAAGCATAAACGGTGGGAGAGCCGGGGTCCCACATAAAGACTTTATCATCAGGCATACTCGAGTTAACCAAGAAATCCGCGATTTGATAATCTCTGTTTATTTTTGGCGAGAAATCATTAAAGTATGCCGATTTACCCCCTCCTCCAATGGCAAAGCTGACAAACCTTGAATAATAAGATGTTGTCGGATAAAGCCAGAATTTATAATAAATTGGTACGAAGAAAGTCAGAGCCAGAGGAAGAACAACAAGGGATTGCTCCAAACTTTTTTCCGCAAAGAATATCGAGAGGAGTATTGAAATGGGTGCAACAGCCTGAATAATGTAGTGCGGGTAAGGACGTTCCGAGAGAGTGATAGCAAAAAGGGCAAAAAGTATCCAGAGAGACAGCAAAATAAACTTCTTTGAAAACTTTTTTCGGAATACAAAAAGGGTTCCTGATCCAATCAATACAACAAGACCTCGGATCAAAAGCGGGGCATTCCTGACCAGAAATGATTTTTGAACGTCCCCGGGTCTAAAACTGCTTAAATAACCAACATTTTGCAAGAAAGCAGCCTTTATATATTCGGGAAGTGCACCTCTGAAATAGTACCAAATTAAGGTTAAGACAATTGGAGATGTAAAGCCCAGCACAAGTATGAAAGTATTTTTAAGAATCCTCCTCCAATCTTTCAGGCCGTCTGTAATGATCCAGTAAATTACGATAATCGGTGCGTCAAATGCCGCTGGGATTTTAAAAAGTGCGCCTATACCCAAAAGCATTCCGGCAAAATACACTCCCTTTATCTTTAAATCATTCTTCAAGAGTATGAGAAACGCGGCAATTGTAAAGGCAATCATAAAAAGTTCGGAATTTATTGTTAGACCCTCAAGGAGGGGAAGTGTGGTTAGCAGTGCAAAAATAAATGTTGATATTTTTTGCGCTTTTTCATTTTTTTCCAGGATTATTTTTGTGAGTTTGTAAAAAAGAAATATCGTTATCAGACTCCAAAAGGCTAAAATTACTTTAAACCAAAAAAGATTTCCGGCAACGGCAGCGGCCAGATACAAAAGAGGCGGTTTATTGTCGTAGACATCTTTGTAAAGAGTAAGTCCCTGGCGTACCCCTTGTCCAAGAGTCAGATAAATCATCTCGTCGCCATAGTAATAAGGTTCAAAGAATGAGGGAACTCTTAGGAGAAACACCAAAGCCAGTATTACGATAAGCCAGTTTGGAATATCGGGCAGGTGGAGGGAATCACCTACCCTATGAAGCTTTTGCCAAAGTGATTTCATATTACTCTTAGTTTAAGATATAATTTGCTCATATGCAAAGTGTTTTGGTTACGGGTGGTGCAGGGTTTATCGGTAGTCACCTCTGCAATAGATTGGTCAAAGAAGGCTATAAAGTAATTTGCTTAGACAATCTTCTGACGGGATCAAAAAAAAATGTAGAACATCTTTTGGACGATCCCAACTTTGAATTTGTCGAAGCGGATGTTGTTCAGCCATTAATTTTTAACAATCGGTCATCGGATTACATTTTTCATTTGGCGTCTCCAGCATCTCCAATTGATTATCAAAATTACCCTGAAGAAACGCTTTTGGCCAATTCTATGGGTACTCTAAACGTATTAAAATTGGCCAAAGAAACTGGGGCGAAGGTGCTGATTGCGTCAACCTCAGAAGTTTACGGAGACCCCCTAAAACATCCCCAAAAGGAGACATATTTTGGAAATGTAAACACTTTCGGTCCGAGATCCTGCTATGACGAAAGCAAAAGATTTGCAGAATCTGCAACATATGTTTATTTTCGAAAACATGATATTGATGTCAGAATAATACGCATTTTCAACACATATGGACCCAGAATGCAAAAGGACGATGGGAGAGTGGTAAGCAACTTTATTATGCAATCTCTTTCGGATGCTCCGATAAAAATAGATGGCGATGGGAGTCAAACGAGATCTTTTTGCTACGTTGATGATTTGGTTGAAGGAATTGAGAAAGCAATGTTTGCACCGGGAACCACGGGGGAGATCTTTAATTTAGGGAACCCTGACGAATTTACCATTAAGGAGTTGGCTGAAAAAATTATTAAACTTACAGGCTCTAAATCAGAAATTGAGTATAGTGGAACGTTCAGAGAAGACGATCCAATGAGAAGACAACCGGATATTACAAAAGCAAAGGAAATACTTGGTTGGGAACCGAAAACAAATCTTGAAGCGGGTCTTCAAAAGACTATTGAGTTTTACAAAAGTAATTTTTAATTTTAAACCTGAAGTTTGCTCTATACCTTCTCGGTGACTTTGTATTGAATATACTTTCCAAGCATAAGACGGGTATGGGCATCGATTCCGGGAAGGGCCGTAAAAAGAAACCCTGCCAGAGGCATTAGAATAAATTCAAAAGGTATTAAAATCTTCCTGAGTAGAGACACATTACTTGGCCTTTTTGGTTTTTGAATGTTGTCAATAATTATCATTACCAATAGGAATACGAGTGCGAGTGTCAAAATCAAAGATGATAATTTAGGAACAGTGTAACCCAGGGCTGTTCTTCCAAAAGCCGGATTAAGAAGGGTTGGTATGGTTAGTCCCACCGAAATGATGAACCAGTTAACGGGCCACAAAAAGTGCGACCAAAGAACCTGAATCAGTCTCATTGTTTTATCCCAAAAAGGAATATTCCTTGTTAGGAGATAACTTTTTATTATCCAGGGATCATCACTTACTCCCCAGGCCCATCTTTGAAGTTGTTGATACTGATTTTTAATTGTTTTCCAAAAAGAACCAGACTGCGCGGCATCAGCCATAAGCGGAAGATAGATTGGTTCGACTTCAACTCCGCCACCACTTTTATAGAATGCCTTGAAAAATATTCCCCAGTCCTCAGGGATTTTATCGGCATCCCAGTATCCTACGGCATCCAGCAGTTTGTAAGAAAGTGAGTAATTTTGAGTATTAATGAGTTTGTCTTTACGCGCAAGTTGGGAAAGATTTGAAATCGACATTAGTGTATTTAACACGCGGGTAATTGCCGGGATCTCCCAAATATTGTTATAAAACATAACAGAGGGTTGCCAGAACACTTTATATCGGTTGGGGTTATCCAAAAATTTGAAAGCAAGATTGGCAAAGTGTTTGGGATGAAACTTATGATCCGCATCGCAAGAGGTGACTGTGAAATAATCAATATTAAGTCTCTCCGCGTCTATATAATTCTCTTTCACCCAGACGGCAGCGTATTTTTCGTTTGAAGCTTTTCCTGTAACCTCACCGGCTTTAAGTTCGTGTACGGTGACAAAAAGTTTACAAAATGTCTTTCCGTATTTTTCGTTTAACGATTTCCATTTAGATAACCGATCTTTTTCGGGTTCGTTTTTTTCCATAGCAAGAACGGGAATAATTCCTTTAGTGGGAAATTCCTGGGCGGCAAGAGAATCGAGAGTTCTTTCGAGAATATGAAGGGGTTCTTTATAGGTAGGAATTATGACAACGTGTCGGACTTTTTTCCAATCTGGAAAATCTTTTACGTCTCCCATCCAGTCATAAATTTTTGCAGCCTGTATCCTCATGTTTGATATTACGGCTGATATTGCAATTTGAAATGACTGGTAAAACCAATAAATATTAAAGAAGAGAACGAAATATGCCACGACCTTAGGGATTACAAAAATTCCCCAGTACGGAAAAAGAATCAAGTTCCAGGAGGTAAATCCTGGCAAAATTTCCAGGGCCCGTAGAATTCCTTTGTCGTGCTTTTCAATAAATTTACGCATAGCTAATATTTCAACTCAGGCGGGGAAATAAGGGACTGCCTGATGCAATTTTTGAACCCCCAAATTGTTTTTGAATTTTTTCGGAAGTTTCGGGTAAAAAAGGCTCCAAATTAAAAGAGATTTCCCTTATGTGGTCAACCAGGTGAATTAAAACTTTCTCAAGTTTACCGCCGATTAGCTTCCATGGTTCCTCTTCATTTATAAATTGATCGGTTTGGGTAATTCCGTCCCAGATAATTTTGAGAGCAAGATCAAATTTATATTCTTTCAACGCATTTCCGATTTTTTCATCTTTTTGTGTTTTTGTGGGTTTAAATTCAAAACCGGATTTTTCGCAGAGTTTTGCCACTCTTGAAATCAAGTTTCCAAGTCCATTGGCAAGTTCGCCATTATATACTTCCTCAAACTTTTCAAAGGTGAAATCAGAATCCTCGGTTGGGTTAATTTTGGCGAGTAGATAGTATCTCAAGGCGTCAGCTCCGTATTTTTCGGCGACTTCGATAGGGTTTATTGTGTTACCCAGACTCTTGCTTATTTTTTTGCCGTTGGCAGTGACAAACCCGTGAATAAATATTTGTTTGGAAAAAGGAAGCCCAGCCGAGGCAAGCATTGCTTGCCAGATTGCTGTTTGCTGTCTTAAATTATCTTTACCTGCAATCTGGAATCCCGGCCAGTAATCTTCAAAATTTTTAGTATCTTCCGGCCAGCCTAGGGTTGAAATGTAGTTAATAAGGGCGTCAAACCAAACGTACATAACTTGAGCTGAATCTCCCGGGACGGGAATTCCCCAAGGCATCTTATTTTTAAGTCTTGAGATACTGAAATCCTGCAAACCTTCTTTAACAAAACTCCTGATCTCGTTAAACTTTCCCTCCGGTATTACAAAATCCGGACTTTTTTCATAAAAATCCAAAAGCGGTTTTTGATATTTTGAAAATCTGAAGAAATAGTTTTCCTCTTCAATAATTTCCAGATTTTGGTTGGGGTGAAGGGGGCACTTATTATCAACCAACTCTGAATCCGTCTTCTCCAATTCACAACCGACACAATATTTGGTTTTATAAAGTTTTTTATAGATATCCCCGTTTTTGTCACAAAGTTTCCAAAATTCTTGGGCCGATTTTATGTGATGAGGATCTGTGGTTCTGATAAAGCGGTTGTAGCTTAAGTTGAGAGCTTTTTTTAAAGCGTCAAACCTGGCTGCGTATTCATCACAATATTTTTGAGGGTCTTTCCCAAGCTCTCGTGCTTTTTGGTAAATCTTTTGGCCATGCTCGTCCGTTCCAAAGTTAAAGATAACTTCTTCTCCCAAAAGCTTATGAAAACGCGCCAAGGCATCTGCCTGCACAATTTCAAGCGCAAAACCAATATGGGGCTCGGCATTCACGTAAGGCAATGTTGTTGTCAGATAATATTTCTTGTCCATGGTTGTATTGTACAGCTTAAGAGGGGATTGAAGCTACTTCTTGGTAAAATTCTTAATTTTTTCGGCCCAAACATTAGCCCACTCTTCGGCCTCAATTTTTTTGAGAGCAAGCTTGATTCCGTCTTTTTTGAGTAATTTTTCAGCATCAAGTATTTCTTTTGGGGTGGCAAGTAAGTTTCTTTTAATATTTTCTTTATCTCTGCCTTTTTTGAGCCAATAAGCAATGGCTATTCTTTTGATATATTTTTCAAGCTCTACATCGTCAAAAAAATCCTTCAAAAATATTTCAATCTCACTCAGACCCTCAAGGTCATCTATCATCTTGGAAAAAGTTTTAAGAAGCTGTTTTTTGAGTGATGGATTCATCTAGTTGAGAAATATAGCTCTACACAGACCATTATTGCAAGTATTAGGATCAAATTTAATATGTTCCCGACGCCTAGAAATAAAAGAATAAAAAAAAGAATGAGAGATAGGGAAATAACAAGACCGCGGCGGGAATTAGCAAAAAGCAAGGAAAATGTAAAAAGTAAGGTGATAAAAAGCAGCAGAAAAAACAGTGGCACCGCTCCAAATGTCTGGGGATCGGCAAAATAAACAAGTCCTGCAAAAAAAATCCAAAGAAGAATTGTCAAAAGGAGGGTCGGAAGAAAATTCTTTCTTTTTAAAATTTGTTCTTTTCTGAAATGTTTCTTCATTTGTAATTTTAAATTTTTACTCTAGAATTGAGTGATGGATCCTATTATTACCCTTATTATAGTATTAGCCGCCCTACTGATTGTAGCCCTATTTATTAACAGAAAACTAATTGATCTGAAAGAATCCCAAAAGCCCTCCGATGAGCTTTTGGAAATAATAAAAACTCTTCAAAGCGGTTCCCGTGAGGACAGACGGGATCTTCTATCTTCTTTACAAAAAAACACTCAGGCAATGAATGAACGGTTAGATAATGCCGCGAGAGTCATCTCTCAAGTACAAAGAAATTTAGGTGAAATGAGTGAGATTGGAAAGGGAATCCGCACCCTTCAGGATTTTTTGCAGTCGCCAAAACTCCGCGGGGGACTTGGGGAGGAAGTTTTAAAAGAGATGATTGGGCAAACTTTTCCCAAGAATGCCTTTCATTTGCAGTATCCGTTTAAAAGTGGAGTAAAAGTTGATGCTGTTTTGAAAACCGACGCAGGGTTGCTTTGTATTGATTCCAAATTCCCGATGGAGAATTTTAACTTGATGCATACAGCCGAAACTGAAGGAGAACGAAACTCCGCTAAAAAGCAATTTATACAGGATGTTAAAAAACACATCGAAGATATCGGTAGAAAATATATACTTCCCGAGGAGGGAACAATGGATTTTGCTTTAATGTATATCCCATCGGAAGCCGTTTATTATGAAGCGGTTAATATTCCCGAACTATCAAATTTTGCCCGACGCCTCAGGGTTTATCCTGTTTCCCCGAATACTTTGTACGCCCACCTCCAAGTCCTCCTCCTTTCGTTTGAAGGAAAAGATTTGGAATTAAAATCCAAAGAGGTTTTCAGGATTTTAAGAGCCATCCAAAAAGATTACGGAAAAGTTGAAGAAAATTTGGGAACACTTCAAAAACACCTTAACAATGCCTACAACATGATGACCAACGTTTTCTCTTCATTTAATCAGTTGGGACAAAAAATCTCTTCTACACAAAACTTAGGAGACGGACTTAAGGAGGATAAAAAGGAAGTAGAAGGACAATGACGAAAGACTTTTCAAATTTAAAACTAAATAAAGAACAAATCGATGCGATTAAATTTGGCAAGGGACCTCTCCTTATTATTGCCGGTGCCGGAACCGGAAAAACTACAGTTGTAACTGAAAGAATAAAATATTTAATTCTGGGAAAACACGCAAAACCCTCTGAAATATTAGCCCTTACTTTTACGGAGAAAGCCGCGCGGGAAATGGAGGAAAGAGTCGATATTGGTCTTCCTTACGGCTATACACAAATGTGGATAATGACCTTTCACTCTTTCTGCGACAGAATTCTCCGCCAGGAAGCTTTACATATCGGACTTGATCCAAGATATAAATTAATGTCAGAGGCTGGTGCCATCCAGCTTCTGCGAAAAAATCTTTTTAAACTGGATTTAAATTATTTCAGACCTCTTGGAAATCCAAATAAGTTTATAAGTGGAATGCTTCAGCACTTTAGCCGGTTGCAGGATGAAGATGTGTCGCCCAGTCAATATCTTGATTGGGCAAATTCAAAATTCAAAATTCCAAATTCCAAATTGAGCGACGAGGAAAAAATTGAAGGAGAAAAATATACAGAACTTGCTAAGGCATATAAGGCATATGATGAGATAAAAGTTAAGGAAGGTTTAATGGACTTTGGAGATCTGATAATCAAAACCCTTAAACTTTTTAGGGATAGACCAAACATTTTGTCAGAATATCAAAAACAGTTTAAATATTTTCTTGTTGATGAATTTCAAGATACAAACTTTGCTCAGAATGAATTGACAAAGCTTCTTTCTGGGAAGAACGGAAACATAAATGTAGTAGGAGACGATGATCAATCGGTTTATAGATTTAGAGGCGCGGCAGTAAGTAACATTATTCAATTTAGGAAAAATTTTCCAAAAACCAAGGTAATAGTTTTAACAAAAAATTACCGTTCAACACAGGAAATTCTTGACCGAAGTCACGATCTAATTAAATTTAATGACCCTGACAGGCTGGAGGTGGTTGAAAAAATAGATAAAAGATTAAAGTCTCAGGTTGCAAAAGACGGCGCCGAAATAAAATTCATTCATGCCGACAGGGTCGAAAACGAAGCGGATATTATCGCTAAAGAAATAAAAAAGATAACAGAGGAAGACCGAAAATATAAATGGGGGGATTTTGCAATACTGGTTCGCGCCAATAATCATTCGGAACCTATTATGAGGGCATTGTCCCGGCATGGAATTCCTTATCAATTTTTGGGTCCGGGAAGACTATTTAAACAGCCTGAAATAGTTGACTTAATTTCATACCTCAAAGTTCTTTATAACTTTGAAGATTCTGTAGCTTTCTATAAAGTTTTATCAAATGAGTATTTCGATATTGCTCCGCGCGACATTGCTGCAATGGGGAATTATGCAAAAAAATATAACCTTTCACTTTTTGAAACCGCAGAAATCGTAGCAAAAAACTCTCCCTCATCGAAGACAGATACTTCGCGAAACGCATCGGAAGGGCCAGTTCTGTCCGGTGACAGTAAAGAGAGGGTTGTTAAATTGGTCGGTATTATTAAAAAACATCTTGGTCTCACACGTCGGGAGACTGCCGGACAAATACTTTATTATTTTCTTGAGGAGACGGGACTTATTCAGAAGCTTTTGTCTCCGGCATCGGTAGAGGCCGAAAGCAAAGCCAAAAATATATCCAAATTTTTCGATAAGCTCAAAACCTACGAAGTCGATAATCAAGACGCGACCGTCACTGCTGTTGTCGACTGGCTGGATCTTTCAATGGAGCTTGGGGAAAGTCCTTTGGCCACAAACGAAGACTGGACTGAAATTAACGCTGTAAATATTTTAACTGCTCATTCCGCAAAAGGACTGGAGTTTCCGGTGATTTTTCTTGCCAACTTGGTTTCCCAAAGGTTTCCTGCGGTAGAACGTCGTGAACAAATCCCGATTCCCAATGAGCTTATAAAAGAGGTTTTGCCGATGGGGGACTTTCACTTGGAGGAAGAACGCCGTCTGTTCTACGTGGGTATGACAAGGGCAAAAGAGAGACTGTATTTTACAGCCGCCGATTATTATGGGGAGGGGAAGCGTGAGAAAAAATTATCTCCATTTATTTTTGAAGCTTTGGGTGAGAAAGCAATGGGGGCTGAAAAAACTTTAATTAAGGCTGCTCAATTGTCTTTTCTTGATTATGGAATTAAAACTGGTATTAAAGAGACGCTGCCGGAAAAAGATTTCCATGTTGATTATCTGAGCTTCAGTCAAATTGAAACTTTCCAAACTTGTCCGCTTCATTACAAACTTAAATATATTTTGAAAGTTCCGACACCACCCTCCGCATCTCAAAGTTTTGGAATGGCGATTCACGCAACTCTAAAGAATTTTTTTGAAGAGGTAGCTGCAGGATCAAAACCAACAGAAAAGTTTATTTATGAACTTCTTGAAAATAATTGGGTAAAAGAAGGATTTAAGAGTAAATCTCACGAGAAAGAATTTTTTAATAAAGGTAAATTATATTTATCAGGATTTTTGAAGCAGGGATTCAATCCGAATATTCTTCCGACTGCACTGGAGCTGCCATTCACAATACCGCTTGTCAAAGATTTGAAAATTGGCGGGCGGCTTGATAGGGTGGACAATTTGGGCAACGGAGAAATAGAAATTGTTGATTATAAAACCGGGGCAACAATTCCGACCCAAAAAGAAGTGGACAAAAACTTGCAGCTCAGTTTTTACGCCTTAGCAGCAAGCAAGATTCCTACAGAGCCTTTTGGAAAAATTCCGGAAAGAATTAAACTCTCTTTGTATTATCTTGATTCTCAGGAAAAAATTTCCACAACACGCACAGTCAAACAATTGGAAAATGCTGTTACCGAAATTCTTAAAGTCAGGGACGAAATAGAAAAATCCGACTTTAAGTGTAGCAATCACATGTTTTGTCAGATGGGTTGTGAGTTCTCGCTATTTTGTAAATCTGAGGAATCATGAAAATCAACAAAAGCTGGTATGTAAAACCAAAAGGAATCCCGGAAAGATTGGCGGCTGGTGGAGTTGTTGTGAGAAATGATGGGGACAATTTATTGATTGGGTTTATACGGGATAACAAATTTAACAAATTTATGCTTCCCAAAGGTGGTGTGGAGAACGGTGAAAGTTTGGAACATGCCGCTGCGAGAGAAGTTTCTGAAGAAACTGGAATTAGCGATTTGACTTTGATATGTCTATTAGGAAAAAAGGAAAGACTGTCTTTTGAAAAAGATAGGTGGGGAATTACCAGTTATTATTTATTTATTACAAACCAGGTTGATGGGATACAAAAATTGGAAAAAGGTGAAGAAGATTTAGTTTTCGATTGGTTTGATATTAATAATTTACCCCAACTCTTTTGGCCGGAACAAAAGGAGATAATAGAGGAAAACTTAAGGAGAATTAAAAAAGCTATTTAAATGCAATTATTTGAAGACCCACATTTTTTATGTCGGATTGAGACCAGTACTTTTGCTTTTTGGTATCTAGAACAAAGCTAATTTCTTTCTCGATTTTTCTACCAGTATATTTTCTCCTTGCCGGGTCGTATTCTTCTAAAACTAGAGTATCACCCGGCTTACACTCAAAATTTACCAATCTAGCATCAAAAGTTTTTTCTCCAGAAAGGATTTTTTCAAACCCTTCGGTCCAAGTTTTCTTTTTAATTATCATTTTTTAATGTATTTAACCCAAATTTTTTTGAAAAAAGGTAATGTAAGAGTTGAAAGCATAAAACCAACTGCCGGCACGATGGCGTTTAACCAGGAGGATGGAACACTAATGAGGTTATAAGGTAGATTGCAATTGCGAGATAAGTAAAAACAATCAAAAGTAAACGTCTGGTAATTGAAGTTTCCCAAGCTTTGTCTGTTTCGACTTTGACGTTCCTTTTTTTAATTTCATTTACCTCTGCCTCTAACTCTCCCAGTGTTTTCATGATTTAAATGGTAGACGATTTTTGATAAAACATCCAGGATATTCTACTTCGTAGCCGCCAAAAGAGCCCTTGAAGTGGGTGAATCCCAACCAGCTTTTGTTGGGGAAGCGGGGATCAAAAATACCTTCAAAATCAAAGATCTTATAACCCTGCTTTTTGGCCCATAGTATTCCTCTCCAGAGGAGGGAATACTGGGATAGGGTAGACCTGCCCTCAGGGTTTGTGAATGCTTGCCAATAGTAGGTGATATAGTTTGATCTTTCGTGTGAAGAAGTCGTGAAAATCACTCCTCCTATAATTCTGCCAGATATATTGTGCGACGCAAGGAATAGGGACTTAGAATATGGAAAACTTCTCTTTAACTTAATGAGTTGTTCAGTGCTTGGTACATAACGATCAAATTTAACAGATTTTTTCCACCCCTCCCGAAATATTTTTATTTCATCGGGGGTTGAGTATTCTTTTATAAATAACCCCTTCCCCATTCGGCTTCGCTCAGGGCCTTCAGTTTTTCGAATGGCTTGTCGTGCATCCTTTTTAAAATTTTGGAGGATATCTTCCTTTGATCTTGTCAAGTCAATTTGAAGCGTTTTTGAAGGTAAATATGTGCTTTTTGATAATTTAAAGCCGTGTGCTAACATTAGATTGCGACGATCTTCGAGGGGCCCGATGTAGGAACTTAGGGACGGCTCAACAACTATCTGAAAAACACCGTATTTTTGGGATAACTTTTGTATCGTATCCATTCTGATTTCTTCGGGCCTCTGCAGTTTAAGAATAGAGCCCACGATAGGCATTTTTTTAATGAAGTAGTTTATCTCTCCGATCCGCTCAACCGTCCAGCCAAGCCTTTTAAGATAGTTGGCAAAATGAACGGATTGACGTATATCTACCATTTGAGTAAGTATAACTTACTGCACAATTAGCGTGCCTGTCATGTCTGGGTGCGGCGCACAGTGGAACTTGTAAGTTCCCGGAACCGTCGGTGCCGTAAAACTTCCCTCCCGGCCGGTCGATAAGAGTCCAGTGTCAAACGATTTGTCATCGGATGTCAGTGAATGCTGCACAGAGTCCTTATTTACAACACCAACCTTTTGTCCTGCATTGACAGTAAAAGATGACGGTGAAAAATTAAAGTTCGAAATAGTAATGTCTGCCGTCGCAGCGGTGTCATTAGTTGACTGGGTAGTTGTTATTTTTGCGGGTTTAAAATACAGCCACGCCAGAAAACCTACTACAAGGAAAACCAATATTGCGATTACGATTTTTTTATTCATTTTTTCTCACCCCCTTAAATTTTAAAATCTGTGTTTCGATAATCCAGATGCCGCAAACAGCTTAAGTACGGGCCACCTGATATATTCGGCTATCTTATAAATCATGTAAAGCGGCTTGTTTATTATCAGATCCCACGTACCTAAAAATTCTATCACCTTCGGGCTGAAACCTTCCTTAAATTTTGTAAAACCTTTACCTTCCTCCCTCCCCCAGAGATCAAACGTGGTAAGTCCGAGTTTTTTGCCGAATTTTATCGCTTCCCACATCATGAGGTTGTTGGCCATGACTTCTTTATGTTTTTCGGTAGAAGCCCCGTATGGGTAATATAAAAAGTCTTTCCAGGCAAAAAGAATCCAGGTGGTGATAATTTCACCCTGATAAGTAGCAACCATCAAGCGGGCTATTCCGGCTTTTTTCAAAATGTTCCACATCAGCCGGTGATATTTTTCAGTATGGGCAAAAAATCCTTGTCTTCCAACAGTTTCGCGGGTTAGCTCAAGATATTTTGAAAAAGCTTTGTCGGAGCCGTTTTCCTTGACTATTACACCTTTCCTTTCAGCCAGCCTTATGTTGTAGCGGGTTTTACTTGAGAAGCCTTTCATTAGCTCCTCTTCGCTTGGGGATAGATCTATTTGAAAAGTGGTGGGTGTAAATAGTGTTTTTCCTTGCACAGCTCCGTTTTGTTTCAGTAATTTAATTAGTTTGGACTTAATTGAAGATTTTGGACCGGAAATTGGAAATTCCCAACCAACATTCGGTTCTAACTTGATGAAAACAAGTTTATATTTTCTACCAATTTCTTTTAAGTCTGTAAGCATTGGTTGATTGGGTTCCGGTCCCTTTATAAACATACCGATTTTGTAGTTTGTTAATGGCAATTTGTGAAGAGTCAGTATTCCGTATTTTGTTTCAAGAACCTCGTTTCCCCAGGATTTCCTAAACTCTCCCCAAAAAGAAGTTTGCAAAGGGTGTGTGACAATTTGGTCCAAGTTATTCATTATTGTGTGGCAGATACTTATCTATTATATCGTCAAAAGTCCCCTTTATATCATCTATAGAATCTAGTTTAAATTCTTCGATCGGTTTTATACTTTCTCCCCCAATGTTTTCTAATAAATTCTCAGGAATGTCCATAATAAACCTGCTTGGAGGATTGCTGATTCTTTCCCCGAAATAAAGGCGGGAGGATGCGTAGGTTAGGTAAAGAAGATCCTTAGCCCGGGTAATTCCAACGTAAGCAAGTCGGCGTTCTTCTTCCAGCTGGTTTGAGTCCATCAAAGATCTACTGTGAGGGAAAAGCCCCTCCTCCATTCCTATGATAAAAACAGTCGGAAACTCCAGACCCTTAGCGGCGTGGAGGGTCATAAGAGTCACGTGTTCACCCGACTGGGCACCGGGAGTGATATGTCTGTTGGAATCTTGAGATGCCTCAACCAAAGCGACGTTTTCTAAAAATTCATTAACGTTGGGAAACTCTGTTGCCACGCTTCGCAGCTCTTTCAGGTTTTCCAATCTAGCCAAATTCTCCTCGGTTTCCTTCTGGAAAAGAGCAAGATAATCTGTTTTTTGAATGATTTCATCTAAAATATCAAGAGTACTAAGATCTTCCAACTTTCTATTACTCTCTTTCCAAGTTATCACAAGTTCTTCATACTTTTTCAGCCTGGTTTTGCCAAGTTTTCCAATCCTTTTTCTAGATACAGGATCCTTAGGATTTACAAAGTGTCGGACAAAAGCCAGAACATCTTTAATTTCGCGTCTAGCGTAAAATTTAACTCCGCCAACAAGGATATAGGGAATGCCTGCGTGCAGGAATGCTTCTTCCAAAACACGGGATTGTGCATTAGTGCGATAAAGCACAGCAAAGCCGCCGTATCCAGAATTATGAAATTGAATTTCTGAAACAATAAAATCTGCCTCATCAAATCCGTTCCTGGCTGAATATAGTTTGATTTTTGACCCCTTATCTTTTTCAGTCCAAAGCTTCAGAATTGGGTGACTCGTATTTTTTGATATGACCAAGTTGGCTGCGTCAAGGATGTTCTGCGTAGATCTGTAATTTTGTTCAAGATTAATTACTTTTATATTGGGATAGTCGCGCATAAGATAATTAATATTCCGGAAGTCGGCTCCGCGCCAGGAATAAATAGACTGGGAAGCATCCCCTACCGCGGTAATATTTTCACTCCCGCCCACAAGAAGCTTTGCCAAAATATATTGAATCTTGTTTGTGTCCTGCCATTCATCAATAAAGATATGTGTAAGTTTTTTTTGCCACTTCTCCAAAACCTGAGGGACTTCCTTGAAAAGTTTAACTGTTTTAATAAGAAGGTCATCAAAATCCAGTGCCCCTATTTCTTTAAGATTTTTTTCGTACTCAAAGTAAACCTTGGCGGCAATTTCCTGCCAATCGCTTCTTACCAAATTTAAATATTCTTCCGGACTAAGCATTTGGTTTTTGACTTCACTGATTCCGTTGAGAATTGAAGAAGGGTTAAACTGCTCGATTGAAATATTAAGTCTTTCCATTATCTGCTTAACTGCCTCCTTTTGGTCCTGGTCATCATAGATAATGAAATTTTGGGGAATTCCAATATTCTCTCCATCTACTCTTAGGACCTTTGCGCAAAAAGAATGAAAAGTGGTAGCCAATGGTTGAGAGCCGGCGACGGATGTTTGATTGCTCAGGAGTTTAACAATTCTTTCTTTCATCTCGTTAGCGGCTTTATTGGTGAATGTTAAAAGAAGAGCATTTTCAGGTTTCATTAAGCCTTTTGAAATAAAATATGCAACACGATGGGTCAGAACTTTAGTCTTTCCGGAACCTGCTCCTGCTAAAACCAAAAGCGACCCGTCGGTATAGGTAACTGCTAATTTTTGTTGTTCGTTTAAACCAGCTATACTAATATCTGACATGCTTGATCATTCTAACACGGGTAGTTTTGTGGAGCGACCGGAAGAATCTGTGGTTTCAAGGCACCAAAAAAGGTGGGGAAAGATAATTCTTTTGACGATCTTGGTACTCTTTTTAGTGCCCTTTTTCGGAGTCGGTCTTGCTGTTTATAAATTTCCGTTGGCAGCAAAAACTGTTTATAATTTTATTGCCTCTCCTGCGAATCAAATTGCTTCGAATGGAGGAAAAACAAATATTTTGGTAATGGGAAAATCGGGCGGAGCCCATGACGGAGCAGACCTGACCGATACAATGATTTTGGTTTCGGTTTCGCTGGACAGGACTGAGATCAAAATGATTTCTATTCCAAGAGATATTTGGATACCCGAAATTAGAGCAAAAATTAACTCTGCTTATTATTGGGGTAAACAGGGTACGCCCTATTTTACAAGTCAAGAGACTGGTGGAGGGATTGCCTTTGCAAAGAAAATTACCGAGGAGGTTGTCGGGCAGCCAATTCAATATGGTGCCGTAATCGATTCCTCATCTTTTAGAGACATTATTGATGCATTGGGTGGAATAGAAGTCAATGTTGAGAATGGTTTTACAGACAAACTTTACCCGATTGAAGGACGCGAAAACGACACCTGCGAAGGAGACACAACTTTTACCTGCCGTTATGAAACGATAATCTTTAACCCTGGAGTCCAAACGATGAACGGAGGAACTGCTCTTAAATTCGTCCGATCGCGTCATGCAGAAGGTACAGAAGGAACGGATATTGCAAGAGAATCAAGACAGCAAAAGATAGTTGGGGCGATTAAGGAAAAAATTACTCAACCGAAAGTACTTTTAAATCCGAAGGTAGACGCTGCAATGCTCAATATCGTCAAAAAATATGTTGAGACCGATATTGATTTACCGGCGTCCGGAATTTTAATCAGATTAATTTTGGACGGAAGTAAAAACATAAATCAATTTCTCATCCCGGATGGTTTACTGGTTAATCCTCCGATTAGTAAAGCCTACGATAATTTATACGTTTTTACGCCAAAGGCTGGCAACGGAAAATGGGAAGAAATCAATGAATGGTTTACCTTAATCCTCGGTATTTAAAAAGCCCACTGGCCCAATGCAAAATTGTGAATAAACCACAAAAGAAGACCTAAACAAATCGGTGCAAAAATAAATAAAATAAACCTCTTTTTTGAAATGAGTTCTGCAAAAAGAATAAAAAATGGCGGGATTGAAAGAAGGTATCTTGGAGCACTTAGTATAAAACCTGTCGAGGTGAAAAAGAATGTTCCCAAAAATAAATAAAGAAAGTATGGGGATTTGATCTTCCACATTTTGGCTCCCAGTGCAACAAAAATCCAAGCGATGGTTGAAGTGATTGCCTCAGCATAACCCACAAAATATTTATATGAAAAGGAATCTGTTGTAAAAATTCCCCTTTTCCAGCTTGAAACAATTCCGTTCCAGGGGAAATCAAAACTTTTTTGCCAGTTTTGTTTTAAAAGTGTTGTAAAAGCCAAAGGGCTACCAAAAAGTGAGTAGTTTATATGAAAGTAAGGGAGTATCGGTAATGTAAAAAGCAGAACAGTTAGCAATAAATTTTTTAAATTTAGTCTCTTTGCATTTAGCATGAAGACAAGAATCGACGGAAAAATTACCAATCCGAAAGGACGTGTCATTGTTGCAAATCCTCCAATCAGAGCCGACAGTAAAAATGATTTTTTGTGGGCGAAATAGAAAGAAAGAGAAAATAGAAAAACAAAAAGTGATTCAGGATAGGCAATTGAAAAAAAGTATGTGGTTGGGAAAACTGAAATTAGAATTACGGTTGATAGAGCAACTTTCTTATTCCAAGTTGATTCAACCAATTTGTATAAAACAACCATTCCCAGTACAAAGAAGACATTTGAAATTATTACCCCGCTCAGTATTGGATCGAGACCGAAGAGAGAAAATATTTTGATAAATGCCGGATATAGAGGGGGAAAAACCAGAAAGCTTTTTTCCGGGCCTTGGATTACATATCCGTGTGTCGCTAAAAATGTATAACTATTGCCATCCCATCTTCCACCAAAAGTTAAAAGAAAGTTGTAAAAGTGTCTTATCCCCGATAAAAAAAATGCCAAGAGAAGAATTATAATTCTGTTAACGATCAGGTAAAAAATGATCTTATTCATTCTAAAAACTTACCCAGCCAAACTTGTTTATCCAAAGCACTCCCCAAAGATTCACAATAATCGAAAGCGCAAGAAGAAGCCAATGGTGCCATCTCAACCCGGTTCTACTCACCCCCTTTATTACCAGAAGAAATAAAAACGGATAAAAGTCTACAGCAAACCTATATCCGAATTGTGCCCATCCGGTTCCGCCATGCATTGCGACGACCAGAAAAGTAAGAAGTACAGATAACCATAAAAACCGAGTCAGTCTTTCTTTTATTGATGAAAAGAAAGCAAAAATAAAAGCCGGAGTTGTTATCCAAATTGCCAATGATGACCATGAGGGTTCAATATAAGGAGGTGTGTTTAGAATTTTCGGGAATGACCAAAAGGCAGCAATTAAATTACTTGGTATGTAGGCAATATTAGTCACACCTTTTACAAACCACGGTCTATTAAGTTCATTCAATATTTGGGGAAGAATAAAATATGCTTTGTCCCAAACGACACCAAATCTTATAAAGTTGTAGGTAAAATTAAGAAGGAGAAAAGGTAAAATACCCAGGCCAATTTTTAAATAGTTTTTGAACCATTTTTTGTCCCAAAGTAGGTATAAGAACACAGGTAATGAAATAAAAATATTAATTCTGGATAGAAAAGCTGCGCCAAAAAATATACCGACCAAAAATGATCGTTTTTTAGTTAAAGATTCATAAAGTGCGAAAGTGAGAAAAAATGCCGAGGACACCTGCCCCAGATACCAGGATGATCCGGTTGCCGACAGAAACCAGATAATATTTCCAAAACCACTTAGGAGCCCCACCCAAATTAATATTTTTTTTCGCTCTAGTGGGGAACCATCGCGCTTTACAGTCCAGGCGATTAACATGGTGAGTGCAACAATTCCTGCACCCAAGAAGTGAGCCAAATATTGTTGTTCGAATTTGTTACCCAGGATAAATCGGAAAGGCATTGCTAAAATTGCCGGCATTGGGGGATAAACTACATAGAACATGTCTTCACCGGAAGATTTATTTTGTCCCGCAGGAATTAACTCAGAAAGCCAGGGAGGGTTTTCAGTGAGATAATATTTTCCCGAGAGCATTGCATCGGAAAGTCGGGTAAAATAGTCATACGGTGTTTGGCCTGCCGACGTAAATAGATAAACAATGAAGGTTAAAATAAAAAACAAAAAAGCCAGTTTCTTCATACCTAATATTGTATATGTTTTATTGCTTGCTCTCACTCTCCGAATTTTACTTTCTTTTTTCGGAACTTTACAGCTTGATCAAGGAACATTTATTGCCTGGAGTTCAAACCTTGCACGTTTTGGATTTAAGAATTTTTACAACGGTTGGAGTGATTATTTGCCGGGTTATCTTTATTTCCTGTGGGGTTTGGGAAAAATCAATTTGTTGGGACTTATCCCCGAAGTTCTCCTTTATAAACTGCCTGCGATTTTATCCGATGTTTTAACAGGTTATTTGATATATAAAGTTTTGGAAAAACACAAAAGTGAAAAATGGGGATTGATTGGGGCAATAATTTATATTTTTAACCCTGCGATACTGGCCAACTCAACACTTTGGGGACAGGTTGATTCCTTAACCGCGCTTGCCTCAGTCGCGTCAATATATTTTTTGGGTAGAAATTATTTATTGTCTGCAGCCGTCCTTTCAGCCGGAACTTTGATTAAACCACAGGCCGCCTTCATTTTACCGATAATCTTATTTTTGATGGTTATGAACAAATGGAATTTTGCAAAAATAATTAAGTATAATTTAGCGGGTCTATCCATTTTTATTTTGGGATTTATACCGTTTTCGCAAGGAAATTTAATTCAATTTATTTTGAACCGTCTGAATTTTTCGGCAAATCAATATCCTTACACCTCCATAAACGCGTTCAATTTCTGGGGACTTTTTGGATTTTGGAGACCCGACAATATCTTTTACCAGTTTGGAGGCTATGTCTTGGTTTTTGCGGCAGCGGTCTTTCTTTGTTTTAAATCTGCCAAAAACAAGCTTTCACCGTATTATTTATTTTCCTTTGTCTTTGCCGCAAGTTTTATGTTTTTTACGAGAATGCATGAACGACATCTTTTACCGCTCTTTGCACCGCTTGCGATTGTGGCAATCGATAATCCTGTATTTTTATTACCCTATATCGGTTTTTCGGTGGTCTATGTTTTAAATCTGGTTTATTCGTATCAATGGATAACTAACGATTTTATTCAAATACTTCCGGATTTTCTGATTAAATTTTTAATAATTTTCGGAATAGGCTTTTTACTTTTTATATTTTACTCGATCGTTAAAAATAAAAGAATCTCTTGGAAAAAAGTGGTGCTATCAATGAAACAACTCGTTTATAGCAATGGTGTAAAGAACAAAAAGGCAACATTAGTAAAAATGCCTGAAATAAAGCTTTCAAAAGAAAAGTCGAAATATATTCTTTACGCGATTTTGGCTTTTGCTTTTATTGCAAGAGTTTTCAATTTAGGGTCTCCCTCAACAATGTATTTTGATGAGGTTTATCACGCTTTTACTGCAAAAGTAATGATGGGGGAAGACGCTGCTAAAGCTTGGGAATGGTGGAATACCCCACCCGAAGGATTTGCCTATGAATGGACACATCCTCCTTTGTCTAAACTGGGAATGGTTTTGGGTATGACTATTTTTGGTCAAAACTCTTTTGGTTGGAGAATCCCCGGAGCACTGCTTGGAGTTGGAGCAGTTTTTCTGGTATACCTCTTGGCTAAGGAGATATTTAAAGATGAGGCAGTGGGACTAATCTCTGCTGCGACGTTTTCTTTAGACGGTTTACCTCTGGTTCTCGGAAGAATGGGAATGAATGACATCTACGTCCTTTTCTTCACGCTTTTATCAATCTACTTTTTTCTCAAGCAAAAGGATTTTCTGTCGGCCGCGTCTTATGGACTGGCTCTGTCTTCAAAATGGTCTGCCCTTTGGGTGGCACCCATCATCTTTATTCTTTGGCTTAAACGGGAGAGTAAATTTAAATTATCAATTCTTTGGTTTGGTATATTACCCTTTGCAATATACCTTTTGAGTTATCTACCCATGTTTACAACTGGCCACACGCTTTCCATTTGGTGGGGAATGCAAAAGCAAATGTGGTGGTATCACACCGGGTTAAGGGCCACACATCCGTATTCATCTCCCTGGTGGAGTTGGCCGTTTTTAATTCGTCCAATTTATCTTTATACAAGTAACGAAGTAGCAGGAATGGTATCCAGAATTTATGCGATGGGGAATCCCTTTGTCTTTTGGTTTGGTATTGCCTCGGTCGCCGTGTGTGCCGTCTATGCGTATCTTGAGAAAAACAAAAAACTTGGACTTGTCGTATTCTCTTACTTAGTATTTTTTGTTCCTTGGGCAGCGTCTCCGAGAATCATGTTTTTGTACCACTACCTCCCATCAATTCCTTTTTTGGCAATCGCGACAGGCTACGTTCTTCGCAGGAACCCTAAGTTAATATTTACTTACTTTCTTATTGTTCTATTAATGTTTTTTTACTTCTATCCCCACTGGACAGGATTAAAAATCCCTCTTTGGCTGGACCGAAGCTACTATTGGATAGCAAGCTGGAGATAATTTAGGCAGGAGACAGATAAAAACCACCCTTTGTAATAATGTAGACTAAAAGCCCCAGGAGGATAATGGTTATCAAAAAATAAACAACAGACCAGTGTCCGGATTTTGGAAAAAACTTATTAAATGGGTAATAGGAAAAAACTTCAGGTTTCAATTTTTTTAAAGAATAGGAAGTTATCCAGTAGGCAAAATAAAGCACGATAACTGAACCTATGATTAAAATAATTTTTTCGAAGTTGTTTTTAACAAAATCTATGCTCGGAGTTAACAAAGAGATAAATTTATTCACAGGGAATTTAGAGAGCTAAAAGTATTGCGCCAAAGATAACCATTATTCCAATTCCGGCTCCCATCAAAGTTGGCCAGCTTGTACCGGATACAGGAAGAGCAGCTTCAGTTGGTGCCGGTGTCGGACTGGCGGTCCCTGGAGCTGGTGTGCCTGTTGCGATTGGAGTAATGGTCGGTGAGCTTGTAAAGGTAGAAGTGGGGGTGGGTGAACTGGTTGGTGTACTGGTTGAAGTTTGTACGTTTAGAGCTATTTGACATGTTGAAGTATCAACTCCAGACGCCTGAAGGCTTGCTTTGTTTATAAGACTTCCTGCGACTGCCGTATTAGAGACTTGTACACGAACTGCTTTTTGGCTTGCTGAGCCAACAGCGATGTTATTTAGGCTGCATGTTACGGTTCGTGCACCGGAGTTGTAGCTACAGCCGCTGTCTGCGTCCAGAAAACTAACCTGGCTTGGTAGCACGTCTGTAAAACTTGCAGAATTTACCACAGTTGTTCCTGTGTTTTTATAACTAAGCGAATAAACTAATTTTTGTCCTGGGGTAATATCTGACCCGGCGCTTATGCTTTTTGTCAAATAATAGACAGATGGCTTATTTCTGTCATCATCCTGCCATGCGCGTTTGGATGTACAGCTCAATCCCGGAACGGGTGCCGGAGTGGTGGTGGTTGCAATGGTAAAACTTAATGAACAACTGCTCTTTGAGGCTCGGCACACACCCATTCCACCACCGAGACTTGGTGCGGACATGTCACATATAAGTCCTGGTGCGCACTCTATATTTTTGCCGACACTTTCATCAAACCCGCAAGTACTACCCTCTGATCCGTCTGCGGCTTTAGGAAGACTTGATGGGACGTTTGGAGTCACGGGCTCTTGTCTAAGTTGGAAAAGCCTGTAAGCAGTAAAAATAGCAACTCCCGCCAGAATGACAGTTATTAGTATTATTAATATTGTTCCGAATTTACTAATAGGTTTTTTCATATTTTAAAACCACCCCAACGTTGAATGGTGTATTTTAGCCGAAATCGTAAATGTTGTTTTGCCACTGGGAATTGTATAAGACTGACAAAAATCTACAGAATTGGGTCTTTTGGTTGTAGTATCCGGCATTTGAGTTCCATTGATGGTAAAGCGTGCCATATCAAAAGTGCCCGAGGTTGTGTTGCCGGATACACAAAAGTTTATAGAATCACCTTCCTTAAGAGCAGAAAGCTGGGTTGACGAAAGAGACTTCCAGCTTGAATCATACGCCAGAACTGCCCCGCAGTAAGGGGCTGCCACAATGGGGGGTGTAGGAGTTCTTGGAGTGGGTGTGGTTGGAGTAGGAGTGGTTGGGGTGGGTGTGGAGGGAGTTGGCGTTGTTGTCGTACAGGCATTCGCATAAATTTTTGAGACAAAATCGACAGTAGTACCACCACAAGCAACATCAATCTGTTCTGCCCCACAACTTTCTTGAAAATTCAGGGTGTCATACGTTGGACCACCGGTTACAATGTCCTGGCACCCGGAACTAAGATCTTTGTTGCGGTCGCAGCGATATCGGTTGACAACACAGTTATTTGCAGAACTTCCTGTGCAGCCGTTTGAATCACAATAGGTTTGATTTTCTCCAGGAACAACAACTGACCCGCATCTTTTTTGGATAAGATAATTACAACCAACTGTTTGGCCCTCAATATTAAAGTCTTCATATGGAACACAACTATTAATACAGCCTCCGCAATACACTTGTCCCTTGCTCTCACACGTTTGTGTGGTCTCGGCCTTTTGTTGAAATAATTGCTTTTGTTGGGTTAGAATTATTCCTGCCCCAACACCGCCTACAAGTAAGAAAATACTAAGTATTGTTGCAATTATTTTCCCTGTCCCAAATTTTTTCTTTGGGGAGGGCACAATATTAGAAATGTCCGGTGCTGGTGGGGCTGCTGAACCCTCATTCGTTGGAGCTTCGGCGGGTGAAGCTTGATTTTTATCTACTCCTTCATTTTGTATATTTTGAAATTCAGGGGGAAGTGGTGGTAAATCTGCTTGCGGCGAGAAAGGAACGCCACCACCTACATTTTGCTGCGTATTTTGATTCGGATCAGGTTGATTTTGATTGGGCACGATATTAATTATCTTTGGATGTTTTCCAAGTATAGAAACTAAACGATAAGACTCCTAATCCCATCATAAATAACAAAATCGTCGGAGTCAAGCTTCCGGATTGTGGCAGAGCAGCCGGTGTTGCAGTGGAAGTGCTAGTAGATATTGCTGTGGGTGTTGTTTTAACCGGTGATGAACTGGGGGATTTGACGGGTGCAGGAGTTGGCGATTTGGTTGAGGTTGGTGTCGCGGATGAAGACGCAACAAAAGCAGGAAGTTCTCCTGCTTGAACCACAAAGTTTCGCGTTAGGGTTCTTGTTATACCGGAAGTATCGATCCAGGAAATTGTGACTGTGTGTGGCCCTTCCGAAAGGTTGGTGGGCGGGGACCAGTTCCATGATCCATTTGATAAAACTGTGGTTGTACCGGCAATCTCAGTTTCGGAATGAACAGTAATGGTTATTTTTTCTCCGGTTGGTCCGTCGCCAAAAAATTGAGGCTTGTCGCTCGTGACAGTTTCCCCTTCATTTACACTGTCCAATGTTACAGTTTTAGATGAGTCGATTTTGATTTTGGAGACATCAAATTTAGACTCTGCTGTAGCTGCCTCAGGGAGATTCAAATCTGCGTCCGGGTTTTGGCCGGATCCGGTAGGTTGTAAACTCCTAAAATCCTGATCCTGTCCGACTATCAAAGTTGGAATCGGGTTGGCCGATTGGGGAAATATTTTTGCAGTCGCCGTTTCCCCTCTCCCGGTTGTTACGGAAATTTCCAGAAGTGTTTTGGCAGGATCTGTCTGAGCATAAGTAGAAAGATCTGTGGTGCGTACTGATCCAAGTTGTAAAACAAAAGTACCATTATCTGAAGTCAGTGTGGAGATGACGTAACCACCAACAGTAACGTAAAGGATTGCCCTTTTCTCTGGTTGTCCAGAAGCCGTAATTACTGACCCCGAAATTGGAATTGATACTTGGCTGATGGATAGAGCCTTGCCTGTTGAAAATTGCCACGGAATGCCATTATTGTCGTGAGCCGTACCATTTGAGTTTATCTCAAAATAATAATTTGTTTCAGGATTGAGTCCGGTTATTGTAATACTGTGTGTAAAAAACTTCTGATTCCCTTCACTTTCATTGACAATAGTACTTGTATTCGGACTCGTGCCGTAGGAAATAAAATCTGTTGTTTGGTCTTCTGTAATCCATGAAACTGTGGCTGAAGAATCGGAAAGGTTACTCACTCTGACGTTTTTAGGGATTGCGGTGGGGTTGGCCCCAATTTTAAATATTTGAGTATTTTTTAAAAGAATTACTCCTGCAAAGACACCCCCAAGAAGTATTAGTATTCCTAAAATTGTGGGGATCTTGCTTTTTTTGATCATATCTAAGGTTGCGGTGAGGCACTAGGTGACGCTTCAATTATTGTGGTAGGTGTCGCTATTGGTGTCGAAGTCGGAGCGGCTGTTTGGGTTCCACCCGTTGAAATTTGAGGAATTTCTGAATCAGGGAGAAAAATAGCAGACTCAATTTTTTGTATAACTTGAGTGTTAAGAACAGGATTTAAAGACTGAGAAATATTTTCCGGAACAGTGGTGTTTGGTTTAACTGTAACTGCGCGGTAAATATTTAAACTTACCCAAACAATAGCCGTGAGAAGAGTCAAAACTAAAATTGTTATTGGTTTTGGAAGAGAATTTTTCTTCATAATTATTGATTGCTACCCAGGTATGGAACCCTGCCTGAAATTACAGCAACTATAACTCTTCCCGCATCCGTTACGGAAGAGTTAATTGTTACACTGTCGATTGCCGATATCATTCTCATATTTTCAAAATCTCTCAAAAAACTATCAATATTCGCATAGTTGCCTCTTATGCTGATGGAGAATCCCATTTCGTTCGCGTTTTCCGGTAGCGGCTTGAATTCACCGGATACTCTGACGGTTTTATTTTTACCAATTAAAATGACGTCATTAATGGCAAGTCCCATTAAATCTATACCGTCTTTTACAGCCAGACCTTCGATTTGTTTGGCAAAGATGTCCGGGATTGGAGTGGAAGAAACCGCAATATTAATGTTGTCTTCATATATGCTGTTTTGTGCCAAGAGTGTGTTGGCCTTTTGTAGATCGCTAGCCTTTTTCGTAAGAACAGACAGTGTTTGCTTTTCCTCCTTAATCTGTTGGGTCAGACTAATAATGGTTAGAGCAGTTGGCTTTAAGGCAAAAAGCAGAAACACAATTACTGCCACGATTGACAAAACTATCTCCAAAAACGCCCGAAGATCTGCCCTTTTTTTATAAAGATCAGAAACGTTTAAAAATAACTCTTTATATCGATAATATGATGATCTCCAACCGGTTGCCATAATTTTAGTATGTAATATTAATTACGAAAACAGTTTCCCCTGAATTGATTTCCGATGAACTCACCTGTCCCAGCTCAACCTTTTTGAATGGATCGCTTTGTAAGTTGTTGATGAACTGAACAATACTGAAATCAGAAAATGATGATCCGCGAATTTCAACGGCTCCTTTTGTAAGAGATATTCTTGATAAGATAATGTTTTCCGGAACATTATCTGCGATTTTCTCAATAACCTTTGAAGTGTCTTGATCTTGACTAATCTTGTCAAAAATATTCAGTTTTGCTTGTATTTCCCTAAATTTTTTCTCAAAATCAGCCTGTGAAGAAATTTGTGCACTTTTTACCTTAATAGAATTGTTTAAATCCGAATTTTGAGCATCCAGCCAAAATCGTGATAAGAATGCTCCCATGACCACCATTTCGGTAACAATTACGATTATACGGAAGGTACTCGTAGCCCACCTCAAAACCCGTCCTGCAGTTGAGGCATTAAATTCCTCTTGGGGAAGTAGATTTATAGCTTTGTTTTTGGGCATGATTTAAATACAACCAAAGGCTCCAAATCAATATAGCACATGTAAAAGCGTGAAAGAAGTTCTTTTTGAAAAAGCTTATTTTTTCTTTGCGGAGGCTTTCTTTGAGGGGCTTTTTGCCGATTTCGGAGCAGTCTTTACAGAAACCAATCTGGAAAGCTGAGACTTAATTCTAGCAGCCTTATTTCTGTGGATTATCCTTTTTTTTGCGGCACGATCAGCCAAGGAAACCGCAGTCAACACTTTTTCGTTATTTTTGGATTTTTTAGCCACACGGATAGCAATCTCAAGCTTTTTAACCAAAATCTTATTAACTTGGGTTTTATTTTTTGAACCCCTAAGGGCTCTTTTGGCTGTTTTTGTTACTGGCATATTTGTTTTACAAATGTAAAATTTGAAATCATTTTACGGTTGTTAGTATATGACAAAGAAGCTAGAATATCAATGACAGCATTCAAGATCGAATCTTGCATCGGTAAGCGAGTGAATTGAACGCTGACACCTAATTTTATTAGAACATGGAAAATCTGATTGCTAAAGGTAAAAAGATTATAAATTCTCAACAAAACTCTGTTTTGTCTGCAGCCACTCTCATTATGATTATGATCGCCTTTTCCATGATCCTGGGGCTTGTAAGACAAAGGGTTTTGGCAAGTTATTTTACTCCGGATTCGCTTTCTCTATTCTTTGCCGCCTTCAGACTCCCTGACGCAATTTTCCAAATCCTGGTTTTCGGAACTTTTTCTTCGGCTTTTATCCCTGTTTTTACAAAAACGCTGAAAGAAGGGGACTCAAAAGCATGGCTTTTAGCCGGAAAAGTTGTTTCGATAGGACTTGCCATTTTCCTTTTTGCAGTTGCGGTGGTCGGAATTTTTGCGACAAAGATTTATTCAGTTATAGCTCCAGGCTATGGACCGGCGGGAAGCGCAGAAATAGCGTTTCTTGCCAGAATCCTTTTTGCAGCCCAAGGATTTTTTGTAGTTAGCTACGTTTTAACAGGTGTTTTGGAATCCTCAAGGCGCTTTTTAGTGCCTGCCTTGGCACCCATCTTTTACAATCTTGGAATAATCTTGGGTACGGTTGTTTTGACACCGCGCCTTGGCTTAACCGCCCCGGCAGTCGGTGTTGTAATAGGAGCTTTTGCCCATTTTATTATTCAGTATCCGCTTTCCCGAAAACTTGGTTTTAGATTTACTTGGGATTTTAAACCGGATGATGGAGTCAAAAAAATCGGACAGTTGGCGCTTCCTAGGGTTATCGATCTGGCATTTGATCAGATAGGAAAAAGCACTGAACTTTTTCTGTCATCTATTATTTCTCAGGCTTCTTACACCTACTACACTTTCGCAAATTCGCTACAACTTCTTCCGGTAACGCTTTTTGGTACGTCGCTCGCCAAAGCTGTTCTCCCCATGCTTTCGAATGCAGACGGTGATAAAAAGGAATTCAGAAAAATTCTCCTGGTTGCAATCTACCAAGCAATGTTTTTTACACTGCCTTTCGCTGCTGCATTAATTGCACTGAGGGTTCCTGTTGTCAGGCTTATTTACGGGACAAAAATTTTCGATTGGAATTCGACGGTGCAGACAGGAACAGTTCTCTCTGTCTTTGCAGTTTCGGTGGTTTTCCAAACTTTAATGTCGATTCTTGCCCGTTCATTTTTCGCGCTGCATGACACAAAAACTCCGGTTAAGGTTTCTTTTATCGGACTTGTGATTTTGGTTATAGGGGACTTTATCTTGGTTAAGGGTTTTCATTTGGATGTTTGGGCGCTTGCCGCGGCGTTTGCGCTAAGTGTATTAGTGGAATCGGTAATACTAATGATACTAATTGATAAAAGAATTGGGGAAATTATCAACTTAAAGTTTATAACTCACACTCTAAAAATTTTTGTGGCGACAATCATTTCCGGAGGTGCAATGTACTTCATGCTTAAAATCTTTGACAAATCTGTTTGGGTTAAAAGACTTTCGTTTTTAGGGGGAATTGATGCCACAAGCACTTTCCCGTTCGAAAAATTCGTTCTCGATACGCGCTATACCGGAAATGTGATAATTTTGACCGGAGTTACATTTTTGGTAGGCCTTGTAATCTATATTCTTCTGACACTTCTCTTTAAAGTAGACGAAGCCAGATATTTCCTAAATCTTGCTAATAAAATTATTGTTAAAAGGGTATTACCCCCTCTACCCTCAAAGGAACAGGAACCTATTTCACCCACAACTGAAACTCCAAGCGGGACTTGACAACCATTAGCACTCGGTCTATCATACTGCTAAGTGTGAAGCACTGTTACTTAATATGGTTGACGGACTTACATCAAGACAAACACAGATTCTAAAAACGATAGTTGACGAGTATATTACAACAGCTGAACCCGTCGGTTCGGAGGCACTCGATAAAAAATACAATCTTGGCGTCTCCCCAGCGACTATCAGGAATGAGATGGCATCTTTGACAAAACTAAACTTTCTTAAACAACCCCACGCCTCCGCCGGAAGGATTCCCACTCCGGTTGCGATGAGGTTCTATATAAATCAGCTTATGGAAGAAAAACAAATGAGTGTTGTTGACGAGGTTAAGGCAAAAGAAGAAGTTTGGGATGCACGTGATGATGTGGATGAATTGATGGACGAGGCGACCCATGCGCTGGCTTCCAGAACAAGGTCTTTAGCTGTGGCAGCCATCAAAGAAAATACTGCTCAAGGCGGAAAAAAAGACAGGTTTTGGTATGCAGGTCACTCCTACGTTTTCCAAAACCCTGAATTTTCGAGCGTAGTAAGTTGCCAGAACCTATTTTCCATATTTGAGGAATTTGATAAACTAGACAGGTTATTTTTTGGATTTGAGTCAGCTTCTCCTCTCGAAGTTCTTTTTGGGGAAGAGCTGGGAATTCCGGAATTGTCTTTAACGGGAATTGTTTCAACACACTTTGATGTTAGAGGTAAGAAAGGTGCGTTGGGGGTAATCGGACCAGCCAGAGCAAATTATGGAACAGTAATTCCAATTTTGAGATATTTCGGGAATTTAATTGAAGAAGTTGTAAATCGGTAAAAATGACAAAAGGTAAAAAAACAACAGATAAAATACACAAAGAATTGGAGAGTGTTAAGGCAATGCTTGCAAGAGCGCTGGCTGATTATGATAATTTGAATAAAAGGGTTGACAGAGAGAGGCAGGATTTGATTAAAATAGCATCGGTTGGGGTAATAATTAAACTTTTACCGGTCATTGATAATCTGGAAAGTGCGCAAGTACACCTTAAAGATCAGGGACTTGCAATATCAATATTGGAATTTAAGAAAGTTTTAAATGAAGAGGGTCTAGTTGAAATAAAACCAAAAATAGGTGAATCATTTGACGAAAATACAATGGAGGCTATTGAAGTTGTACCTGGCACGAGTGATAATACAATAGCAGAGACAATTTTGATCGGTTGGAAATTTGAAGACGGAACGGTGGTACGACACGCTAAGGTGAAAGTTTCAAAGAAAAATAATTAATATAAATATATGGGAAAAATCATTGGAATTGATTTAGGAACAACAAATTCTTGTGTTGCGGTGATGGAGGGCGGACGCCCCAAAGTTATAGCAGCGGGAGATACCGGCAGGAACACCACACCTTCGGTTGTGGAACCTGTTAAGAATCTGGTGGGGGATGTTGGAAAGCGCCAAATGATTCTTAATGGAAAAAATACCATTTATTCAGTCAAACGTTTAATGGGAAGAAGATTTGAGGACAAAGAGGTTAAAAGGACAATCGAAATGGTTCCCTATAAAGTTGTTAACGGTAAAAGCGGAATGGCTGACGTTGAAGTTGAAGGTAAGAACTATACTCCTCAAGAAATTTCAGCAAGAATTCTGATGAAGCTTAAAAAAGACGCAGAAGCCTATCTTGGTGAGAAAATTGATCAGGCAGTCATTACGGTTCCCGCTTACTTCGATGATGCTCAGCGTCAGGCAACAAAACAGGCAGGAGAGATTGCAGGGCTCAAAGTCGAGAGGATTATTAATGAGCCAACCGCTGCAGCCTTGGCCTACGGAATGGACAAAAAGAATGCCCATAAAATTGCGGTATATGACCTTGGAGGTGGAACTTTTGACATCTCAATACTTGAGCTTGGAGACGGAGTGTTTGAAGTTAAAGCCACAAATGGCGATACCCATCTTGGAGGAGACGATTTTGATGCAGTCATTGTTGATTATATAGTTTCCGAATTCAAAAAAGAAAATTCAGTAGACCTGAGGGCCGACTCCCAAGCTCTTCAAAGAGTGAGGGACGCCGCAGAGAAGGCAAAAATAGAACTTTCCGCTGCTAATGAAGTTGAAATTAATCAACCCTATATCACTCAGCGCGACGGCTCCCCTCTTCATCTGACAATGAAGCTGACCCGCGCAAAACTTGAAAGCTTGGTTGATGAGCTTATCCAAAAAACAATTAAACCGGTTGAGGCTTGTCTTAAAGATGCTAAGCTCGACGTTCACGATATTGATGAGGTGATAATGGTTGGAGGTATGACCAGGATGCCTAAAGTTGTAGAAACCGTTAAAAACTTCTTTGGCAAAGGCGCCAACCAATCTGTCAATCCCGATGAAGTTGTTGCCATCGGGGCTGCTATTCAGGGCGGAGTACTTGGCGGAGAAGTAAAAGACATTCTTTTGCTTGATGTCACCCCATTAACCCTTGCAATTGAAACATTGGGAGGAGTGGCTACACCAATGATTCCAAGGAACACTACGGTTCCGACCAGTAAGACCGAAGTGTTTTCAACAGCCGCCGATAATCAAACCCAGGTTCAGATTGTGGTGACCCAGGGAGAGAGGCCAATGAGCGCTGACAATAAGACTCTTGGAACATTTATTTTGGACGGAATCCCTCCGGCTCCCCGTGGAGTGCCTCAGGTTGAAGTTACTTTTGATATGGATGCCTCCGGAATTTTGACGGTTACCGCTAAAGATAAAGCAACGGGAAAGACCCAAAACATTAAAATTACAGGAGCAGTTGGACTTTCTGAAGATGAAATTAAAAGGATGCAGGAAGAGGCTGAAAAGCACAAGGAAGAGGATGAAAAGAAAGCAGACATAATTAAGGCTAAAAATAGCGCTGATGCAATGGTAGCAACAGCCGAAAAATCTCTGAAAGATGCGGGAGATAAAGTTGACGCAAAAGTGAAAGAGCAGGTTGAGGAAAAAGTTAAAAAAGTTAAAGAAGTTTTGGAAAAAGAAGGTTCCAACAAGGAAGAGATTGAAGCTGCAACGAAAGACTTGAGTGATACACTTTCCCAAATTGGACAAGCTATGTATCAGAAAACTGAAGAACCAAAAGAAGGAGATAAATCTGACAAAAAAGACGAGAAAGCCGGAGGCGCTGGCCAAAATGGAAGCACCAAAGGTCCTGAGCCTGCTGAAGGGGTTGAAGAGGGAGAGGTTGTAGAGTAACTTCATTTTAATGGCCACAAAAACTGATTATTACGATATCCTCGGGATATCAAAAAGTGCATCCGCTGATGAGATAAAAAAGGCTTACAGAAAGCAGGCTTTGGAATGGCATCCTGACCGTCATAAAGATGATAAAGAAGCAGCGGAGAAAAGGTTCAAAGAGATAAACGAAGCCTATCAAGTTCTTTCTGATCCTCAAAAAAGAGCTGCTTTTGATCAATACGGTTCTGCCGCCTTTACTCCCGGTGGAAATCCTTTTGCAGGTTTTGGCGGACAGGGCGGACCGTTTACTTACACTTATACGAGTGGCGGTGAAAACCCTTTCGGGAATATGAATTTTGGCGATCCGTTTGATATTTTTGAATCATTTTTTGGCGGTGGTTCTCCTTTTGGTCGAAGCAAAGCCCAACAAACGCCCCGATATTCAATGACCATAAATTTTATGGAGGCTATTAAAGGTGTTTCCAAAGAAGTTTCAATCGGCGGCAAAAAAAGAAAAATCAAGATTCCGGCAGGGATTTATGAAGGGGCAAGAATTAGCTTTGGCGATTTTACTCTGTCTATCAACATCAAGCCGGATAAACTTTTTGAGAGACAGGATGATGATATCTATGTTTCAATGGGCATCCCATTTTCCTTGGCAGTACTTGGCGGTGAGATTGAAGTTCCAACAGTTGAGGGAGACATTAAACTAAGAATCAGACCAGGAACCCAGAGTGGAACAATGATGCGTTTAAGAGAACGTGGGGTTGCCCACCTTCACGGCAGAGGACGCGGGGATGAATATGTAAGACTCAATGTTTTGGTTCCTGAAAAATTAAATAAGGAACAAAAAAATTTGATTGAAGAAATGAAAGAGAACGAATTATAAAGGTTTGACTTCGATAACCTCTTGAGCTAAACTTGCACTTGGAAATTGGTCGTTTAATGAGGTGGGAAGAGAAGCCCGCCTTTTTTAATATAAAGATATGCCAACAGCAAGAACGGAATTTTCACAAGCACTTAAAGCTATAGCCGCCGAAAGGGGACTTAATCCTGACGTGATTTTAGAAACCATAAAGCAGGCAATTATTGCGGCTTATAAAAGAGACGCCAAAGAAGGAGGAATCGAGGTTGACACTTTTGATTATGATGCAGTAATCGATCCCGTAAATGGTGAAACCAGAGTTTTTGCTTGGCCTCTTCCCGCGGAAGACGCAACAGAAACCGAAATTAAAAAAGCAAAAGAGGAAAAGAAAGATGTAACTCCACCCGGTTTTGGAAGAATCGCAGCTCAAACTGCCAAACAGGTAATTCATCAAAAAATTCGTGAAGCGGAAAAAGGAGTCATCATGGAAGAATTCCAGGAGAGAGTTGGATCGCTAGTTTCAGGACTTGTTTTGAGATTTGATGGTCCAAATGTCAGGGTGGACCTGGGTAGGACCGAAGCAATACTTCTGGCTGAGGATAGAATTCCAAACGAAAGATTAAGCCTAAATCAGAGATTAACCTTTCTCATAAAAGCCATTAATGAAACACCTCGTGGAAAAGAGATTTTCCTGTCGCGTGCGGCTCCTGAATTTGTAGCCAAACTTTTCGCAAGAGAAGTACCCGAAATCGGATCAGGTTCCGTTGAGATTAAAGCGATTGCTAGAGAAGCCGGTGTTAGAACAAAAGCAGCCGTATTTTCAAGTCAAACCGGAGTGGACCCTGTTGGGAGCTGTGTTGGGCAAAAAGGAGTCAGAGTACAAGCGGTTACTAACGAGATTGGAGGAGAGAGAGTTGATGTAATTCCTTGGAGCGATGATCTAACCGAGCTTATCAAAGCCTCCCTTTCGCCTGCGGAAAACATGTCGGTTGAAATTGATAATGAAACAAAAATTGCCAAAGTTTTTGCTCCCGAGGACATGCTTTCCGTGGCAATCGGTAAAGATGGCCAAAATGTTCGTCTTACGGCAAAACTAACAGGTTTCAGAATTGAGGTTGAAGGAAACGGTACGCTTTCTGTTCCTGAAGAGAAAGTAGAAGAGCCCTCCCCTGCACCTGTTGTTAAAACAATTACTAAGACCAAAGCCAGAAAAATTGCCAAGAAGGCGAAGGAAGCAAAAACAGAGTCCTCATCCGCTGAAGTTTTGGAAGGGCAGGGAGAAATAGAGGAAGAAGTGAATCCTGAAGAAAAAATCAAAGTGCCGGAAATGAAAGCAGTTGTTGAAGAAACCGAAAATGGAAGCGAAGATAAGAAGTCTTAAGTAAAATGAAAACTAATAGTGTAATTTTCAATTTTAGATCTTCTTAAGTCAGATTTCAGCTTCCAGATTCCTGCCTGTCGGCAGGCAGACTTAATTCTTGGTTCTAAACCAATGTAAATTTATGGAAAAAAATAAAAAACAGTTAAATAGCCGACCGCCTATCGTGGTGGTATTGGGGCATGTCGATCATGGAAAAACTACGCTGCTAGATGCGATTCGAAAAACCAATGTTACGGCGCGGGAGGCCGGAGGAATTACACAAAGCATTGGTGCCTCAAAGATTACTTTTACCAGTGCATCTGGCGAAGACAAATCCCTTGTCTTCATAGACACTCCGGGCCATGCCGCTTTTGGAAAAATGAGGAGTCGTGGAGCGAAAGTTGCCGATTTTGCGGTTTTGGTGGTTGCCCAAGATGACGGGGTACAGCCGCAAACGAAAGAAGCACTTCAAATCATCAAAGATTCAAATTTACAGTTTGTCGTTGCCGGAACAAAGGCTGATGTTGCCGGAGTGAGTGCGGAAGTTCTTAAGGGTCAGCTTGAAAAAGAAAGTGTATTTTTTGAAGGACGTGGAGGGGATACTCCATTCGTTTCAGTTTCGGCTAAAACAAATATTGGTCTTTCTGAGCTTCTGGAAATGCTAACGCTTATGGCTGATGTGGCTGAACTTAAGGGGGATCTTAATGCACCGCTTGAAGCCGTAGTTATTGAATCCGGAAGAGATAAGATGGGTTCTGTTGCCACAGTTGTCCTGCGAAATGGAAGTCTTAAACTCGGTGAAACAATCTTTGCTGAAGAAAATGAGTGCAAAGTCAAAGCCATTTTTGATGATAAAGGAAAAGTGGTTAAGGAAGTTTTTCCGGGAAATGCCGCTAAGGTTTTCGGATTTACAGTGGTCCCTCCGGTTGGAGCCTCGGTTACCAGAGAGTCCCACACGGCTGTCAAAGAAGCTCCAAAAGTAAAGGGAGTTTTTGACCTGAGGCGTTTGAAGGATGACGAAATTCCGGTGATTATTAAGGCCGATAATGCAGGATCTCTTGAGGCGATAATTGCTTCGCTTCCGCCAAAAATCGTCGTTGTGGGAAGCGGGGTGGGAGAAGTAACGAGTTCAGACGTGATCGATGCTAAAACAGGAAACGCCTATATAATGGCCTTTGAATCCAAAATTCCCACAGATATAGTTAAACTTGCGGAGGCGGAAAAAGTCAAAGTTGAAAGGTTCCAGATTATCTATGAACTTTTGCAAAAGTTAGAGGAAATTTTGAAGAAAGGAAGACTCGAGATTCTTGGTCGGGCACAAGTTTTAGCCATTTTTCCGTTTAACAACAAAAAAGTTGCTGGCTGCAAAGTGCTCGACGGCAGAATTACAAAGGGAGACATGTTGCTACTAACCCGTGATGCAAAAGAGATTGGTAAAGGTAAAGCTGTTTCAGTTAAGAAGCAAAAAGCAGAGGTTGCTTCAGTAGGGCAATCGGAAGAATTCGGAGTAATAATTGAGCCCCAGCTTGATTTTGCTATAGGTGATGTGTTAGTATCCGTGCGCAATGGATAATTCTCTTCTTTCGCTTATTGATTCTGCCGCCTCGATACTTATTGTGTTGCCTACAAAGCCTTATTTTGATCAGGTTGCTGCAGGACTTTCTTTGTATCTTTCGATTCACGAGAGAAAGGATGTTTCAATTTTTTGTCCAACCCCAATGATGGTTGGTTTTAGCAGGCTTATTGGAGTTAATAAAATTTCAACAGAGCTTAGTAAAAAGAACCTTGCAATTAGATTTGTAAATTATGAGGCGACCAATATCGATAAAGTTGGTTACGATATAGATGGTGGTGAGTTTAAGCTTACAGTTACTCCTAAAACGGGTTTTGTGGCACCCCAGAAAGAACAAATAATAATGGATTATTCAGGAACTGCTGCTGATTTGGTAATTTTAGTCGGAGGAGCCACGGATGCCCACTTCCCGATTCTTGCGACACCGGATTTGGCAAATGCGAAAGTTGCACATATCGGTACCCGTGTTCTTGACTCAAAGCGTGAGACAATGTCGTTTGCAAAATCCAGTGCAACAACGAGCGAATTAGTTGCAAATTTAATTAAAGGGAACGGTTTAACAATGGACCCTGATGTGGCGACAAATTTGGTAATGGGAATTGAAGAGGGAAGTAGCAATTTTGCCTCAAGTGAAGTAACGCCTGATACTTTTGAGACTTTTGCACATCTTTTGCGAAATGGTGGTCAGCGTATACCGAAAGTGAAATTAAGCCCGGTAGGTTTTCCTCCCGGAGCAATTCCGACAAAGCCTTTCAACACCCCGGTTGTTCAGACACCCGTCACACCTATTGCCCAAATTGAAACTCAAGTAGAGTCCGGAATGGCAGAAACCGGAGTGGAAACACCCGAAGTGAACCCGCCCTCCGATTGGCTTCAACCAAAAATTTTTAAGGGGACAAATGTAAGTTAACCTTTGCGTTTTGAACTCAGGTGTGGTACGATACCCAAGACGTTAACAAGGTTTGCTCTGAGATGAGCCTACTTTGTTCCACATGACAATATGGCATTAGCAAAAGACGAAAAAGTAGACGTAATAAAGAAATTTGCTCGGGAAAAGGGCGATACAGGGTCCCCCGAAGTTCAAATTGCGCTTCTTTCAATCAAAATCGATAAATTAGTTGCCCATCTTAAAGAACACAAAAAAGATGTTCATAGCCGTCGCGGGCTTCTTTCAATGGTAGCCAAAAGGAGAAGACTCCTAAGCTACTTACATAGGCGCGACGAAGATCGCTACAAGAAACTCCTCACAGAGTTGAAATTAGACAAATAAATTAATAAATGAAAAAAATTGAGAAGTCCATCGAATTAGGTGGGCGTACACTTACCTTAACCACAGGGAATTTAGCAGAACAAGCATCTGGTGAAGTTATGGCCAGAATGGGCGATACTGTTGTGTTGGCAACAGTCGCCGCAGCTCCTCTCAAAATGGAAATGGATTATTTTCCACTTTCTGTTGAATATCAGGAACGTCTTTATGCAGGCGGACGTATTAAAGGCAGTCGATGGGTAAAGCGCGAGGGCAGACCCACCGATGAAGAAATTTTAGCTGCGCGCCTTATCGATAGATCGATCCGTCCTCTTTTCCCTAAAACTTACAAAAAAGAAGTTCAACTTATTGTAATGGTTCTTTCGGTTGACGGAGAAAATGACCCTAAAATTTTAGCTGCTATTGCAGCTTCGGCGGCCATTCATCTTTCAACACTTCCCTGGAAAGGTCCTGTTGCACCTCTAACGGTTGGAATGAAGGACGACAAATATTTAGTTAATCCCGTTTCTACCGATCTAGAAACTTCTCCGATGGACTTAACCGTATCCTCAACAAAAGAAGCGGTTCTTATGGTTGAAGCAGGAGCAAAGGAAGTAACAGAGGCACAAATCATTAAAGGAATTGAGTTTGCATTAAAAGAAAGCAAAGCAGTTCTTGAATTGATTGAGGAAATTGCTGAAGAAAAAGGTGTAAAGCGTGAAGTTTATAAAGAAGAAAAACCAAGCGCTGATCTTGAAAGCCAAGTCAAGAAACTAGTCGGTGACAAAATGGCCGGACTTGTTAAAAACATGGCCAATCACGAGGGGCCGTCCGATGAGTATGCAGAGTTTATAGCCGCGATCAAAGATCAGTTTGAAAAGGATGAGGACAGGAAATTTGTATTGGATATAGTTGACCATTTAAAGAAAGACTACATCCGTGAGCAAATTTTGGAAAAAGGAATCAGACCAGATGGCAGAAAATTAACGGAGCTCCGAAAATTGACGGGTGAAGTTGGAATTTTACCAAGAACCCACGGCAGCGCACTTTTCTCCAGGGGTCAAACCCAGGTTCTTTCGGTTGCCACCCTTGGATCTGAATCCATGGGACAGCTTTTGGAAAGTGCCGAGGGTGAGGAAGAAAAGCACTACATGCACCACTATTCTATGCCTCCCTATGCAACAGGAGAAGCTGGAAGAGTCGGATCTCCAAATAGACGTGAAATAGGACATGGAATGCTTGCCGAAAGAGCTTTGGTACCCGTTATTCCTTCCCAGGAGGAATTTCCTTACGCGATAAGAGTCGTATCCGAAGTAATGAGTTCAAACGGTTCAACTTCGATGGCTTCAGTGGTTGGGTCTACTCTTTCTTTGATGGATGCGGGTGTTCCAATTAAAGCTCCTGTTGCCGGAATAGCCATGGGACTTATCATTGAAGACGCTGAAAAATTTGCGGTTCTAACGGACTTGATGGGTATTGAGGATTTTAACGGTGACATGGACTTTAAAGTTGCGGGAACAGAAAAGGGAATTACAGCACTCCAGATGGATGTCAAAACTCTTAGCCTGACGCTTAACATTTTGGAAAAAGCTTTGGATCAAGCAAAAGATGCAAGAGATCAAATTATGAAAAAGATTTTGGAAACTATTCCTGAATCACGAAAAGCGGTTTCGGAATATGCCCCCAAAATCAAAGTAGTTAAAATCCCCGTAGAAAAAATTGGAGAATTTATTGGCCCATCAGGTAAGAATATTAAAAAATTGATGGCAGATACAGGAACTCAGGTTGACGTAAATGATGATGGCGGAGTAAGCGTTTCAGGAGTTGACCCTGAAAAAATGCAGCAAGCTATTGCCTGGGTTGAAGGTTTTGCAAAGGAAGTGGTTGCTGGTGAAATCTACGACGGAGAAGTTGTCAGACTTATGTCTTTCGGAGCATTCGTCAATATTTTACCTGGAAAAGATGGAATGGTGCACGTAACAGATATGGGTCAGGAAGGTTTTGTCAAGGATGCTGGGGATGTTGTCCAGGTTGGCCAAAAAGTTCAGGTCAGGGTTAAGGAAATTGATGATCAGGGAAGAATCAACCTTTCTATGAATATGGATCCTACAAAAGATAAACCTAGAGAAGAAAGACCTCATGGCGGATTTGGCGGAGATCGTGGTAGCCGGGGAGGATTTAGTGGAGGTAGAAGTGGTGGGTTTTCAAGAGGCGGAAGTAGAAGCGGCGGCTTTTCAAGGGGTGGAGACAGAGGATTTAGTGGCCCTAGGCGTGAAGGAGGATTCTCAAGGGGTGGAGGTAGCAGATCCGGATTTTCAAGACCTGATGAAAATGGTGGAGCAGGCGGTCCCCATTTCCCAACTTCAAGATTGGTTAGTGAAAAGAAAGATTTCTAAAGAAAAGGGCTTCTCAGAGACAGACTTCGTGTTAATATAAATGTATGGATTCTGCTGCCCAGGAAATTTCTGTTTTAATTGATAGAGTTAAAAGTGTCTCCTTGCCGGACAAACTTCGTGAACTGGTTTTGGTTCGTCTGAATCAACTCTCCAAGCTTACAAATTCTCCGTCGTTTTTACCCGAATTCGACAGAATGGAAAAATATATTGATTGGATTACAACTTTACCTTGGAACAAAAGAACTCAGGATACACTGGACCTTGAAAAGGCCAAGGCGATTTTAGAGACTCACCACTTTGGGTTAACTGACATAAAAACACGTATTTTGGAATATATGAGTGTGATGAAGCTCAAGCAAGAAAAAGGAGAAGGGGCCGATGTCTACCGTGCCCCCATTCTTTGTTTTGTGGGACTAGTTGGAACCGGAAAAACTACAATTGCCTATTCGATTGCTGAAGCACTGGGTAGACCAATCGCACGTATTCCTTTCGGAGGCATGGGAGATCCGCTTGATCTTCGGGGCCAAAGTAGAATGCACCCCGAAGCAGAACCCGGGAAAATAATTAAGGCTTTAAGAGATACCCAAAGTAAAAACCCGGTAATACTTCTTGATGAAATCGATAGGGTAACCGACCAAGGTAGAAGTTCTATTATGGGAGTTTTGGTTGAGCTTTTGGATCCAAGACAAAATTACGCTTTTATCGATCACTATATAGACTTTCCGTTTGACCTTTCCGAGGCACTTTTTATTACGACTGCCAATAACACTACAAATATTGCAACAGCCGTGATGGATAGGCTTGAGCCAATTTCCATGCCAAGCTATACGGATCAGGAAAAAATAACGATTGCGCAAAGATACGTACTGCCAGCGTCAATGAAAGCGGCGGGGCTTTCTGAGGGAATTTTGACAATTGATGATGAAGTTTGGGCAAACATAGTTAGACCATTAGGCTACGATGCCGGAATCCGTACATTGGAGCGAAATATCGATGGGGTTGTCAGAAAAGTTGCCAAGATGATTGTTGAAGGAAAAGCACAAAGTATGCACGTAACCGCACAAAATGTTAAAGAATTTTTGCCTCAGTAATATACAATAGTTTCGTATGAAGATCCTAATAATTTCCGATTCCCACGGGAACATTGCGAATTTGAATCATGTGATGGGTTTTGCAAAAAAATACAGAGTGACTTCCGTAATTCATGCAGGAGACTGGAACAATCTTGAATCTGTTGAAACAGTTTTGTCGTATGAAATTCCGCTTCATGCGGTTCTGGGAAATGCTGATATCGATCCTACGATAGGTAAACAGTTAAGGGTGAAGAGCGAAAAATTTGATGAAAACTTTTTGATATTTAAAAGTGGGGGTAGAACTATCGGAATTACACATAAACCATCGAATAATACAGAGTATTTCTCGGACACAAAACTTGATTTAATTATCAATGGTCATTTGCATTCAAAATATGAAAGCAAAGAAACACAAATTAAAATTATTCGTCCCGGGGCAATAATTACAGGAAATAATTTTGCAATTTTCGACACAGGCTCGAATAGAGTAGAATTCATTGAAGATGACTAAATTTGAAGAACTCCATAAATTGAAGGAGGAAATGGAAAAAGACGACACACTTCCCCTTAAAAAAGGTGCTACAAAACTTGTTTTTGGTACAGGAAACACCAAGGCAAAAATTCTCTGCATTGGGGAGGGACCCGGACACAATGAGGATAAAATCGGTGAGCCGTTCGTAGGACAGGCGGGTAAACTTTTGGATAAACTTTTTCCGCTTGCAGGGCTCACCCGCAAAGAGGTGTTCATAACAAATATTGTTCACCACAGACCTCCGGAAAACCGTGATCCGGAACCCCACGAGATAGAAGCTTATAGAAAGTATTTGGACAAAATCATTAAAATTATTGACCCGGAAGTGATCATTACTTTAGGGCGTTTTTCCATGGCTAAATTTTTACCCAATGTCTTTATTTCAAGTGTACACGGCAAAAAATATAATGTTTCCTGGAACGGAAAAAATATTGTGGTCGTACCGATGTATCATCCAGCGGCTTCGCTTAGAAATGGCAACGTAATGGAGGCGGAAAAAACAGACTTTGTTAATTTAAGAGAAATTTTGAAAAAAATTCAAAATGATAAACAAAGCTTGGTCAATTCTGAAAAAAATGATAAAGTGGAAGTAGAGCAAATGAATCTTGTTTAATAAAATGTCTGCCCTTAAATTCATAGCCCTTTCGGGCACCACCGGGGTAACAGAGAATTTATACGTTTACGAATACGGCAACGATATGATTGTTGTGGATTGTGGTGTTGGTTTTCCGGAGAGTGAGATGTTCGGAGTCGATCTTGTTATTCCGGACTTCTCCTATATCAAGCAAAATGCGGCGAAACTCAGAGGCATTTTAATTTCCCATGGGCATGAGGATCATCTTGGTGCACTCCCCTTTCTTCTCAAAGATGTAAAAACGACTATTTACGCCACGAAACTTGTAGGCGGATTTATTCAGGATAAATTTGAAGATTATGATACCCAGTCCCCAAAGATCTCTGTGTTTGATCCTGAAAAGGATGTTTTGACTCTGGGAGTTTTCAAAGTCACTCCATTTCGGGTGAGCCATTCCGTTCCGGACGGGGTCGGATTTTGTATAGATACTCCCGAAGGAAAAATATTCCATGTACCGGATTATAAATTTGACTGGACACCGGTTGATGGGCGGCCTTTTGATGTTGCCAAAGTTGCCACACTTGCCTCACAGGGAACTTTAGCTTTGGCATCTGATGCGCTAGGTGCCAACACACCTGGTTATACGGAAAGTGAGCTTTCAATTCAGGGGAGAATCGAGGCAATAGCCCAGAATGTTACGGGTAAAATTTATTTAACTACAATTTCAAGCAATATTAGTAGGATGCAGCAAACAATTAATATTGCCGCAAAACTTGGCAGAAAAGTAGTTCTTATTGGCCGTTCAATCGAAAGAAAGGCGCAAATTGCCAAAGATCTTGGATATCTCTTTTATCCAAACGATCTGGTTGTTAAATCCAAACAGGCATCTCGGCTTCCACCGGATAAGGTCTTATATATTATTTCCGGAAGTTATGGTCAACCGGGAAGCGCACTTTATAGGCTTTGCATGGGCGAACATGATTTTCTGACAATTGGCAAGGGGGATGTTGTTATATTTTCTTCCGATCCTGCCCCGCCCGGCAGTAAGACAAATGTCGATTTTCTGGTCGACAAGCTTATCGAGGGCGACGTTGACGTTCACTATTATGACATGCAGGAAGACCTTCATGTTTCAGGGCACGGAAGCATAGGAGATATTGAAACACTTTTTGCGCTTACTAAACCCAAATATTACATTCCGATAGGAGGAACCATAAGACATATGAGAGCTTACGGGCTTATTGCGGAAAGGATGGGTGCTCCTGAAGAAAATGTTTTAGAACTTCTTCCCGGAGAGATTGTTGAATTCGGTAATCAAACTGCAAGACGTGTCGGTAAAGTTCCTGTAAAAGAGGTTTTGGTGGACGGTCTTGGAATTGGAGATGTGGGAAACGTTGTATTAAGAGATAGACACATTCTTTCTAAAGAAGGAATTGTAATTGCAATAATCCATTTTGACAGAAACGAAAGCGTGCTTATAGACAGTCCCGAAATAATGAGCCGTGGATTTGTTTTTGAACAGAAATACGGCAGAATTTTAGAGGATGCTTCAAAAGAATTAGCTCGCGCGATGCAAAAAAAGAAATCGATAAATGCAAATGTTGTCAAAAATATCGCAATTGATTTTTTGGAGCGATATTTTTATCAAAAAACAGGGCGACGCCCCATGATTCTCCCTGTTGTTGTTGAGGTTTAACTACACTTCGATATACAATGGTTTGAATATGGCCAAGAGAAGAAAAAGATTTACAAAAAAATCATTCAGATTAAAGCTTAAAAAAGAATCGATTTTCTCCATTTCCCAAATAGTGTTTTTTGCTATCGCGGGGCTTATCCTTGTTTCTTTCTCCCGCCAGGGTGCAATTCTTTTTAAATTTAATGAAATTTTAATTAAATACTTTTCCTGGTCATCGGTTTTCTTACCTTTTATTTTTCTATCATTCGCTTTTCTTCTGTCAAAGGTCAAATTTATTTTGGGTCAGCCAAACGTCATTGTTGGAGGGCTTCTTTTCTTTATCTCGGTTATGGCCCTGGGGCGTGCCGGTATTGCTGGAGGCTTGGTTTGGGATTCAATCGCAGCTCTTGTGATGGGGGTAGGAGCAGTCATTATTTTTACGGGTGTGGGAATGATTGGTCTGATTGTTTTATTTAATACTTCAATTGATCAGGTCTATAAACTTTTTAAGGAGTTTGCCAGGCAGGTGGGGATTTATATCCATGGGGATAAGACTCAAATAAAGGTTGGAGGAGCGACTCTTTCCAAAGGTCAAATGAGGGTTTCCGGAGGAGGAGCTTTCACTGTATCCGGTGCAGCAAAACCAGGTACCCCCGGTGTGTCATCAGTTCCCAAGGAACCTTTGGAACAAAAACTTGTAAGCAATGTTCCTGGTGAAGAAACTGTCTGGAGATATCCGGGAATGGACCTTCTTGGTGATGTTGATGGCGGAAAAGCAGATAGGGGCGACATTAAGGGTAATGCCGCAACAATTGAAAAAACGCTTGAATCTTTCGGAATTACAGCAAGTGTGGTTGAGGTTAATTTGGGACCTGCTGTTACGCAGTATGCTATTGAAGTTGCGCTTGGAACAAAACTTTCGAAAATTACATCGCTTGAGCGAGATTTGGCACTTGCCCTTTCTGCCCCGACGGGAACGATCAGAATTGAAGCTCCAATTCCGGGACGTAATTTAGTGGGAATTGAATTACCCAACCGCTCTGCTGAGTTTGTTTCGCTTAGAAAGGTTTTGGAATCTGAAGAAATGCAAAGCGCAAAATCCAAGCTCGTAGTTTCTTTAGGACTTGATGTATCCGGTAAACCCATTGTTGCCGATATCGCAAAAATGCCACATGTCCTAATAGCCGGTCAAACCGGTTCAGGAAAGTCTGTTTGTATAAATGCGTTTTTGGCGTCGCTTCTTTTCAGGGCCGCTCCAACAGAAGTTAAACTTATTTTGGTTGACCCTAAAAGAGTTGAGCTTACGCGCTACAACGGAATTCCCCATTTACTTTCGCCTGTAATTGTTGATCCGGATAAAGTTATATCGGCGCTTCGTTGGATTATGGCTGAGATGGATAGGCGGTATAAACTTTTTGCCCAGGCAGGCGCTCGCAATATTGATTCTTATAATGAAATGTCCGGATTTCAGGCTCTTCCCTATATTCTTCTTTTTATCGATGAACTTGCCGATATTATGCTTTTCTCGCCTGTTGAGGTCGAGGACTCCATTACCAGAATTGCCCAAATGAGCCGGGCTACCGGAATTCACATGGTACTTGCAACCCAAAGACCGTCAGTTGATGTTATTACGGGTCTTATCAAAGCTAACGTTCCATCGCGCATTGCCTTTGCCGTTGCCTCCCAAGTCGACTCGAGGGTTATTTTGGATACGCAGGGTGCCGAAAAACTTTTGGGTAAGGGAGACATGCTTTATCTTCCTCCGGAGCAAGCCAAGCCTGTTAGAATTCAAGGGGCATTTGTTGGAGATAAAGAAGTGGCAGACCTGACATCGTTCCTTAAGAATCAGGGCGTAAACCCGCAGTATACGGATGAAGTGACCACAATGGCGAAGGCGGGCACTGTTTCTGTGCCGGGTGTTAGTGGAAATGTTGACGAACTCTTTAAAGACGCGGTGAAAGTTGTTTGTCAATATGACAGAGCCTCTGCATCACTTTTACAAAGAAGGCTTTCAATAGGTTATGCAAGGGCAGCCAGAATTGTTGATCAGTTGGAAGGGGCAGGGGTAATTGCACCAAGTGACGGCGGAAGCAAGGCGCGTGAAGTGTTGGTTCAAAACGCTGACGAATTTTTGGCTTCCTTTGGAAATCCTCCCGCTCAATAAGATAATAACTTAAATGAAAACGATTGGTCAGATTCTCGGGAACGCCCGTACAAATAAAAGGTATTCGTATCAAAAATTGGAGGAAATTACGAAAATAAAATCATCTTTTATAGTTGCTATTGAGAATGAGAATTGGCAGACTCTTCCCGGTTTTGCCACAGTTTTGGGGTTTGTTAAAAGTATATCCGCAACCCTTGATGTTGATGAAAAAATGGCAGTTGCGGTTTTGAAACGAGATTATCCCCCAAAGAAAATAAGTATAAATCCCAACCCCGACATTTCGTCAAAACCAAGTTGGAATCCCAAACTTACATTCATACTAGGTGTCGGGTTAGTAATTCTTATCATACTAGGGTATCTAACTTTTCAATATGTAAAATTTATATCGCCTCCTGGGATTGAGGTTGTTAGCCCGATCGAGGGGCAGGCGGTAGACGGGGATTTTGTATTGGTTTTTGGGTCAACTGAAACGGATGTAAAAATTACGGTTGATAATCAACCCGTGTTGGTTGATAAAGACGGTAAATTCTCTACGAACATAGAGATTTCACCAAACACAACAAAAATCGTCATAAAGGCAATTTCTAGATCTGGAAAAGAAACAGTTATAGAGCGTAAAATAGAAGTGCAAAATAATTAACTTTAACCTATGGATTCTGTTCAAACACTTTTAATCGTAGTTGTGGTTAGTCTTACGATTTTACTTGTTGTGGTCGGAATTCAAGTGATGCTTATTATTATTGACCTGAGACGTGCCGTTAAAAGATTAAATAGTATTTTGGAAGATTCAATTCTAGGTGGAGGTTTGATCAGACCGGACAAACTGACTTCCGTAATGGAAATTCTTCACAAGGGGAAAAAACCTGAAACTCACGGTGGCTAAAAATGATATACTTTAGCCATGGGTACAGATGAGATTAGGGAAAAATATCTAGATTTCTTTAAAAAGAAGGGACATATAGAGATTACTCCATCCCCACTGGTTATTGATTCGGATCCAACAACCCTGTTTACGAGTAGTGGAATGCAGCAGCTTGCCCCTTATCTCAAAGGCGAGAAACATTCGAAAGGAAAAAAGCTTGTTGATATTCAACCGTCTATTCGTATGCAGGATCTTGATGAAGTTGCAGACAATCGTCATTTTAGTTTTTTCGAAATGTTGGGCAACTGGAGTCTTGGAGATTATTTTAAAAAAGATCAACTCGGTTTTGTTTGGGAATTTTATACAAAAGAGTTAGGGTTACCCCCAGAGAAGCTTTATGTTAGTGTTTTTGGCGGAGGGGGAGGAGTTCCTAAAGATACGGAGTCTTTTGAAATTTGGAAGAAAATTGGAGTTTCCGAGAGTCATATTCATTTTTATGATGCCGAAAAAAATTGGTGGAGTCGTGCCGGAACTCCCGATCAAATGCCTCCGGGAGAAATTGGCGGACCGGATAGTGAGATTTTTTATGAGTTCGATTCGGTTGATCACCGGTCTGAATTTGGGAAATTTTGTCACCCTAATTGCGACTGCGGAAAATTTTTAGAAATCGGAAACTCGGTTTTTATGCAGTACCAAAAAACTGAAAACGGGGAATTAATTGAATTACCTCAAAAAAATGTTGATTTTGGCGGCGGTCTTGAAAGAATCGCGGCCGCAATTCTTGACGATCCCGATGTTTTTCATATAGACATGTTCTCCGGCATCATAAAAAAAATTGAGAAAGAAACAGGAATTGAGTACAACTCGGATTCCATAAAAGATAAAAGCTTCCGTATTATTGCCGATCATTTGAGAACGTCTGTGAATTTACTTAGTGAGGGTGTAATTCCAGGAAGTAAACTTCATGGTTATGCGCTTAGAAGATTAATTCGAAGGTCAATGTTTCATTTTCACCTCCTGGGAAGCGGAATTTCAGGTGGAGCGATTTCCCATATGGCGGAGGACTATAGAAGGTTTTATCCGAACGTTGATAAGAACTGGGAGCTTGTTGAGGAAAACTTGACCTCAGAGGCTACCCGTTTTGAAGCTGCTCTTAAAAGAGGTTTGGCAAAGCTGACAAAATCTGTTTCCGAAGGGAAGGTGATAAACGGCGAATTTGCTTTTGATCTTTACCAAACGGAAGGGTTTCCATTGGAGCTCACAATGGAAATTCTTAAGCAGAATGGGATAGTGTTTTCAACTGAAGAGAAAAACGCTTTTGAATCTGAATTTGAAAAGCACAAAGAGTCATCACGCAGTGCTTCGGCGGGGATGTTTAAAGGCGGACTTGCCGAGGCGTCTGTTGTTACGACAAAACTTCATACAGCAACTCACCTTTTGCATGCTGCACTAAGACAGGTTTTGGGAGAACATGTTGGGCAAAAGGGAAGTCATATTACACCAGAACGCCTGCGTTTTGACTTCTCTCACGCACAAAAACTCACAGACGAAGAAATGGATAGAGTCGAGGGTTTAATTAACCTTAAGATCAAAGAGAATTTGCAGGTTACACCTAAAGCCATGAGTTTAGATCAGGCAATTAAAGAGGGGGCAATGCATTTTTTTGCGGAAAAGTATGGCAATGAAGTTAAGGTTTATATAATTGGAGACCCGAATGGAATTTGGTTTTCAAAAGAAGTGTGCGGAGGTCCCCATGTAGACCACACAGGAGAGATTGGTGGTGTTAAAATAACTAAACAGGAAAAAATCGGATCCGGAATTATAAGAATATATGCTACATTAGGATAGGTTGTGAGGTGTGAGTAGTGCGATCTCACTACACACCACTGACTGCCTACCCCATTTTTTATGAACTTAAAAGATTTTTTAATAAATAAAGATAGTCACCCGGAACTTTTCTGGGCACTTGTTATAGAAGAAGGATTGGTGCAATCTGGTATTTGGTACATAGGAGATACCACAGCTGAAGTTGTCAGTATAGGTGCAGGTATTCCCTGGGAAAGCGAAGAAGAACTAATTGAGGCAACCGACGCCGCTCTTTCCTCTGCAATCCAGAAACTTCCTGAAGATTATCCGGAACCTCAAAAAACCGTTTTTGGAGTTTCGACTTCTTGGGTAAAAGAAGGTGAAATTTCACCGGAGAATTTAGGAAAAATTAAAAAACTTTGTGCAGAGCTTTCTTTAACGCCGGTAGGTTTTGTAGTTTTACCGGAGGCAATTGCCCATCTTTATAAATCTGAAGAAGGAGCTCCCCTCAACGCAATCGTTCTTAAATCGAGTGGCGATAACCTTGAACTTTCAGTATTCAAATTAGGAAGCCTTGTAGGAACGACTGAAGTTTCAAGGAGCGTTTCCTTGGTTGATGATGTTGTTGAGGGTCTTTCCAGATTTGACGGAGTGGCACCTCTGCCCACACGATTTATTGTCTATGACGGTAAGGAAGGGGATTTAGAGGAAACGAAACAAATTTTAATTCAAGCCAGCTGGGGTGAAGGGAAAATAAACTTTTTACATACCCCACAGGTCGAAATATTAAGCATGGATGGAAAAGTTTTAGCAACTGCTTTGGCTGGCGGAGCTGAAATTGGAGAAGTGACGGCTGTTGTAAGCGGTCAGGATGATGAGGAAAATGAGTTAGTCGAAAAGGAAAGTCCCGAAAAAGGGGCCAGTGAAGAACCAAAGCCAATTCTGGCCGAAAATTTGGGGTTTGCGGTTGGAGCGGATGTTTCTTCAATGAAAAAAGAGGATGTCCAGAATATTGTTTCGATTGAAACATCCGGTCCAGTGGTGCCACAACCCGTCCCATCCCAGATGACTAATATTGATAAACCAAACCCAATGAGAATAGCAGGAGATTACCTATCCAGGTCCAAAAATTTATTTCATTCTTTTTCGGCAAAAATTTTCCCCAAGTCAATCTCTGGTTCTCCCAGTAAAAATAAAACTTTAGTTGCAGTTTTGGCAATATTGGGGTTGTTGGTCCTTGCCGTCGGGATTTTGTGGTGGTTTGTGCAAACAGCTAAAATAACAATCTTTGTTGCGCCAAAAAGAACTGAAGAAAATGTGCAAATTTCGTTTAGCACAGATGGGCAATTTGATGCGGCAGCCGGGGTTCTTCCGGCCAAAGTTCTGACCGATCAGGTTTCAGGAGAAAAGACAAAATCAACAACTGGCACAAAGCTTATCGGAAATAAAGCGACCGGGAGTGTACAAATTGCCAATGGAAACGGAGCAGCAATAAATTTGGCGGCAGGAACGGTCCTAACTTCTTCGTCGGGTTTTAAATTTGTAACGAGTTCGGAGGCATCTGTATCAGGACAGCTTTTGCCCGGTTCTCCCGGAACAGCGACGGTAAATATATCATCAGTCGATATCGGTTCCCAATACAACCTGGCTAAGGATGAAGTTTTCAGCGTTGGAAATTATTCCAAAGCTTTGGTTGCTGCAACCTCTACGGGAGATTTTAGCGGAGGAAGCAGTCAACAAATTTCTGCGGTGGGGCAGGATGATCAAACGAGGCTGGAAACTGATCTTAAAAGTGAACTTGGTCAAAGCGTGAAGTCTAATTTGTTGGCAAAAATAACAGAGGAATATATTTTCATAACTGATTTGGCGGTACTTGAAACCATAAGTGAAAATTTTGATCACAAAATAGGGGACCCGGCCGATAGCCTTAAACTTTCATTGTCTCTAAGTGCAACAGGACTTGCTGCCGACAGAGCCAAACTTTTAGAATATGCCAAGGGTGTTCTTGCCGGCAAAGCTCCGTCTGGATATACACTTTCCGAAGATCAGATAAATTTCAAATTTACTCTTGCCGGTGGTGATACAGGCGGCAGATATATATATGATGTCGTTGTTGGAGGCAACTTTCTACCGGAAGTTGATAAAGAGAAAATTAAAAGTGTAATCCTGGGAAAAACCCCAACCGTCGCTATAGATTACCTAAATTCGATTCCCGGATTTGACCATGCAGATGTGCTTTTACGGATAAAATTCCCGGATCCTTTAAAAACTATCCCCAGGATTGCAAAAAATATTTCGATAGACGTTAAACCCGAATAATTTCCCCGTTTATATAGTAGAATTGATCAATATGACTCAAAAAATGGTTTTACGTCTATCTGCCCTTATCTCAGGAATTTCGGGGATAATTATTTTGGTGGGGGTTATCTATCCGATTGCCAGCTATGATGCTGTTTATTCCAGAAACTATACAAAGTTTATTTCACCACTAGCCGATCCAGGAAGTCAGGTTCAGGAAGTGTTGACAAATTCAACCAAAGGGAAGTTTGATAATACAAAAGCTAGTAATTGGTTTACCGGGGGTGCTTCCCAAGAAGATTTTTCTGCCGCGGAAGTTTCTTATTATACAATTTCTATTCCGAAACTAAGGATCGATTCGGCTACGGTCGCGATTGGGGGAGAAGATCTTTCTAAAAGCTTGATTCAATATCCCGGTACGGCATTGCCCGGAAAACGTGGAAATGCCGTAATTTTCGGACATTCCATTTTGCCAATTTTTAATAACCCCAAAAACTACATCTCAATTTTTACAATGCTTCCGACCTTGAAAAAGGGAGATCTTGTATTTATAAATTACGATGATGTTTCCTATACTTACAAAGTTGAGGAAATGTTTGAAGTGCTTCCTACAGACATCCAGGTTTTGGATCAGGATTCGAGTGATTCGTTTATAACTTTGGTTACCTGTGTCCCGCCGGGAGACCCAACATATCCAAAAAGATTAATTGTTAGGGCAAGAATTGTTCCTCCCGACGAAAAATGAAGATACTTGGAATTGATTATGGAAGAAGTAAGATTGGAGTTGCGATTGCGGATGGACCTTTGGCGGAGCCAATGCAGGTGATTCGATACTCGAATACAAAGATACTTATGGAAAAATTGCAAAAAATAATTAAAGATAATAATATCGAAAAAATTGTGGTGGGAGTTTCAGAGGGTAAAATTGGAGAGGAGTCTAAAAAGTTTGCTTCTTCTATTCAGCCATTAATCCAATCAACCATTATTCTGGCCGATGAAACACTTTCCACACAGGATGCACAGAGAATGAGTCGTGAAGCCGGTATCTCTCAAAAAAAACGCCATGAAATGGAAGATGCTTACGCTGCCTGTATAATGCTTCAGAACTATCTGGACAATTAACCTTGACTGGTCGATTTTCATGGTATACTTTAGTAAGAATGTTTAAAAGTATAATTGCTCCGATGCAGGCTTGGCTCCTTTCTCAAGGAAGGTGTGTCGGTTGTGGAACTCCCCTTACTGAGGGGAAGAAAAAAGGGACGAAGTATGGTGAACAAGTAACCTGCATCAAGTGTGGGAGAATTTTTATTCACGATCTCAAAATTGATAAATATAGAAGAGCACTTCTTGAAGAAGTTGATTAGCTTACTCTTTTTATGAAAAAGTTGCTACTTTTACCGCTTTTTCTGATTGTTATTGTAGCCGCAGGATTTTTTTGGTTTTATAAAAATTCAGGAGCCCCCTCCGCCACGGAAAAATTCAGTTATTTTATTATTGCCAAAGGGTCGTCAGCTTCACAAATCGGGAATAAACTTGAATCCGCGGGGTTCATAAAAAGCGCTTTGGCTTTTAAGCTTTACATGCAATTTACGGGACAATCCGGAAAACTTCAAACAGGGGAGTTCAGACTAACTCCTTCATATTCTCTTTTCCAGATGGCTGATACCCTTTTTAAAGGTCCGGTTGAGCTTTGGGTAACAATTCCGGAAGGCTTAAGGCGTGAGGAGATTGCTCAAAAATTTGCGGCAACCTTGAATAAAGACGACTCTTTTATTACAGATTTTTTGCAAGTGTCAAAGGGGGAAGAAGGATATCTTTTTCCTGACACTTACCTTTTTCCAAGGGACGTTACGGCGGTTGCTGTTACAGAAAAACTTACAGACACTTTTGTCTCAAAAACCCAAAACCTGAAAAACAGTTCAGAACTCACATTTGACCAGGCGATTGTTTTAGCATCTCTTCTTGAGCGGGAAACAAAAACCGATGAGGAACGCCCGACTGTTGCGGGAATTCTCATTAAAAGATTAAATTCCGGCTGGCCTCTTCAAATTGATGCCGCGGTACAATATGCAGTAGGCACTTCTAAGGACTGGTGGCCCATTCTTACACTCGACAATTTATCGATAAAATCACCATATAATACCTATAAAAATCAGGGACTTCCGCCGACACCAATTGCCAGCCCGGGACTTTCTTCTATAAAAGCTGCCCTTAATCCGAGGGAGAGTGATTATTGGTACTATATTCACGATGAGAAGGGACTAATTCACTATGCCAAAACACTTGAGGAACACAATGCCAATATTGCTAAATATTTAGGCAAATAATTACAAACTGGGTGTTGACAACATATATATTCACTATATAATCCCATCTTAGGCGTACATGAATGGTACGCTCGTCCCGCTTCAGTATTGCGGGTCTTTAGTGTTTTAATGATTACCAAGGAATAATGACAGCTCAAAAATCATCCCGTCGAAATTTTGGTAAAGAAGAAAAAAATCTACCAAAAATTAATCTAAGTCAGGTTCAAAAGGAAAGTTGGCAGTGGTTTTTGGGAGAAGGCATTAAAGAAGAGCTGACTACAGTTTCCCCAATCGATGATTTTACAGGTAAAAATTGGCAACTTTTCTTGGGTGATCACTCCTTAGGACTTCCTACAACATCCCCCAGATTTGCCCAGAAAAAAGGTGTTACCTTTTCATCTCCCCTTAAAATCCGTGCGACTTTGATAAACAAGAGAACTGGTCAAGAAGTTACACAGGATGTTTTTTTGGGCGATATCCCTCAAATGACCAACGCAGGGACATTTATTATCAACGGAATTGAAAGAGCAGTGATTAATCAAATTGTGCGTTCCCCGGGAGCTTATTTTTCGGGTGAGCTTGATCCGTCATCCGGTAGAGTTCTCTATAAAGCCGAAATTCGTCCACTTCACGGAAGTTGGCTTGAGTTTGAGACTACAAGGGGAGATCTTATTTATGCCAGGATTGACAGGCGTAGAAAAGTTCTGGCAACAACATTCCTAAGAGCCCTGGGAGTTGAGTCGGATCAGATGATAATAGACGCTTTCAAAGATATAGATCGCGATAAAGACCATAAATACATAGCTGCCACTTTAGCCAAAGATTCGACCAAGACACAAGAAGAGGCCTTAATCGAGATTTACAGGAAAATGAGGCCGGGTGAGCCGGCAGTTCTTGAAAATGCAGAATCTCTTTTTGCGAGCCTGTTTACTGACGGCAGACGCTACGATCTCGGTAAAGTCGGAAGATTTAAGATTAATAAAAAATTAGGCATTAGCATGCCAAATGAGAAGGCTACTTGGGTACTGACCAGGCAAGACGCAATTGCAGCAGTTTCCTACCTCATTGGTTTACAAAACGGAGTAGGAAAGCTTGATGATATTGACCATCTTAGCAACCGTAGATTGAGGCGTGTTGGAGAACTTGTCGCGGTGAACGCTTTCAGAGTTGGACTTTTGAGGCTCGAGCGAAGCGTTAAAGAAAAAATGAGCTTAATTTCACCGGATGATAAACCTCTCCCAGCCACTCTAATAAACGCAAGACCTTTAATTGCATCTTTGAATGAATTTTTCAGGAGCAATCAATTATCAACAATTTTAGACGACACAAATCCTCTTAGTGAGGTAGACAATCTTCGCCGTGTCTCTGTTTTGGGAACGGGCGGAATCAACAGAGAAAGAGCAAGCTTTTCGATTCGTGACGTTAATGCATCACAATACGGAAGAATTGATCCTATCAGGTCCCCCGAAGGACCAAACATCGGACTGGTTACCTATCTGGCGCTTTATGCTAAGGTTGACGAATTTGGTTTTATAGAAACTCTATACAAAAAAGTTGAAAAAGTCGGCAAAAAAGCAAGAGTTACGGATGAAATAGAGTACTTAACTGCCGACGATGAAGAAGATCACTATGTTACTCACTCCGGAGTAAATGTTGATAAAGATGGCTACATCACTGACAAAAGAGTTCCCCTTAGATACAAAGGTAAATTTATCGAAGGTGCGGCAAGCTTGGTCGAATATATTGATGTTACTCCAAGGCAGGTGGTTGGCGCGTCGGCTTCTCTTATTCCGTTTTTGGCCAATGATGAGGGTAATAGAGCTCTAATGGGAAGCAACATGCAATGTCAGGCTGTGCCTCTTGTTAATCCGGAATCTCCTATTGTCGGAACCGGAATGGAGGGTGAGATTTCTGCCGGAATGCAAAGAGTGATAAGGGCAAAGCACTCGGGAACCGTTGAATTTGCGGATGGAGAAAAAGTTATTGTTAAACTCGACAAGAAGATCAGCAATCAGGAACCCGATACGGATGATGTTGAAATTATAGAGAGCGGAAGCCGTGAAGTTTATTATTTAACTAAATTTAAGCGCACGGCACATTCAACTTGTTACAATCAGATAACGAGAGTTGAACCCGGACAAAAAATTTCCGAGGGAGATCTCTTGGTTGATGGCCCTGCCAGTGAGGATGGCGAGTTGGGACTCGGGAGAAATCTTACAATTGCATACACAAGCCTTGGAGGATACGGGTTTGAGGACGCGATTCTTATTTCCGACAGGCTTGTGAAAGACGACCTCTTAACATCAATCCATATTGAGGAATATGAGGCTGAGGTGGTAGACACTAAGCTTGGACCGGAAGAGATTACAAACGATATACCTAACGTTTCTGAGGCAGAACTTGCAAACTTGGCTTCGGATGGAATAGTAATGATTGGTGCTGAAGTCGGACCAAACGATATTTTGGTTGGGAAAATTGCCCCTAAAGGTGAGACGGAGCTGACCTCGGAAGAAAGACTTCTTAGAGCAATTTTTGGTGAAAAAGCCCGTGAAGTAAGAGACACATCCTTAAGAGTTCCTCACGGAGAGCGTGGAACAGTAGTTGATGTTCAAATTCTTGACCGCGATAAGGGCGATGAGCTGGGACCAGGAGTAATAAAGAAAGTAATGGTCAGGGTTGCCCAGATAAGAAAAATTACCGTCGGAGATAAAGTTGCTGGACGTCACGGCAATAAAGGTGTGGTAAGCAAGATTATGCCTGTTGCAGATATGCCGTATCTTGCCGATGGAACACCTGTTGATATTCTTATTTCACCCCTTTCCGTCATTTCGCGTATGAATTTGGGACAGCTTATGGAGGCGCATCTTGGCTGGGCTTTGAAATCCGAGGGGATTAAAGGAGCTCTTCCAGTTTTTGATAAAATTGGCGCGGATGTTATAGCAGAAGAATTAAAGAAAGCAGGCCTTCCGGTTAACGGGAAGGCAAGACTTTATGATGGCCGCACCGGTGAGGCTTTTCAAGAAGAAACTGTTGTCGGAGTTTCATACATAATGAAGCTTATCCACATGGTTGAGGACAAAACCCACGCCCGTTCGACCGGTCCATATTCCCTTGTTACCCAACAGCCTCTTGGAGGAAAAGCTCAAATGGGAGGTCAGCGTTTGGGAGAGATGGAGGTTTGGGCACTTGAAGCTCACAGAGCAAGTCACACTTTACAGGAAATGCTCACTATCAAATCAGACGATGTTTTGGGACGTGCTAAAGCGTTTGAGGCTATTGTTAAAGGAACTCAGATTCCGGAGTCAACAATTCCTGAAAGTTTTAAAGTACTTGTCCGCGAGCTTAATTCCTTGGGTCTTGCGATTGATCCTAAAGGTGCGGTTGTTGCTAAAGAAGTTATTGAAGAAGTTGCTGAAGGTGAGGAACTGGCCAGGGCGGCAGGTGCCGAAGTTGTTGCAACGAAAGAGCTGATCGAAGATAAAAGCCCCATGGAAGTTGAGGAGGTTGTGATTTAAAATACCAAGATTATGGAACAACTAGCTGATTTAAAAAATTTAACAGATTTTAAGAGTCTACTTATCAGGCTTGCCTCTCCGGAGGAAATCCGTGCATGGTCCCGTGGTGAAATAACCAAGCCTGAGACTATCAATTATAGAACTCTAAAGCCCGAAAAAGATGGACTTTTTGATGAGAGAATTTTTGGTCCTACAAAAGACTGGGAGTGTTACTGTGGTAAATACAAGAGGATCAGGTACAAAGGTGTAATTTGTGACAAATGCGGAGTTGAAGTTACGGAAAGCAGAGTCAGGCGTGAGAGAATGGGTCATATCACCTTGGCAACTCCTGTTGCCCATGTTTGGTTTTTCAAAGGTGCGCCTTCAAAAATCTCTCTTCTTTTGGGAGTAGCACCCCGTGGTATTGAACAGGTAATTTACTTTGCCAGATATCTTGTTACCGAAGTTGATGAGGAAAGTAGAAAAGTTGCACTTAAAAATATTCAGGAAGCCAAAGAAGAAAATCTGACAAGCATTGCGGAAAACTTTAAATCCAGGCGGGATGCCTTAAAAGTTGAGGAAAACGAAGCTAAAGAAAAAATTACCACAAAAATTAAAGATAAAGAACAAGCCTCTCTGGCTACGGCTGAAATTGAGCTTAATTTAAGGAAAAAGGAAGCCGCGGTAAATGAGGAAGAGAGAAATACAATTGGAAGAACGGGTGAACTTTTTGACAATCTTAATATTATAATCAAAGGACTCCGTCCGTTGAGTATTTTGAGTGAAGAGGAATTTGATGAACTTTATGAGCACTCGGCAACGGACTTCTTTACGGCCAAAATGGGGGCCGACGCAGTGCTTGAGGCAATTGGTAAGGTAAACCTGGAGGAAGTTTCAAAATCACTTCGTGAAGAAATCGGATCAACCAAGGGCGGAAGCTCAAAATATATTAAAATTGTCAAAAGGCTAAAGCTTGTTGACGGCCTGAGACGCGCCAAGGTTAACCCGTCTTGGATGGTGATGAAAGTTTTGCCGGTTCTCCCTCCGGATTTGCGCCCCATGGTACAACTTTCCGGTGGACGCTTTGCGACAAGCGATCTTAATGATCTTTACCGAAGAGTTATCAATAGAAATAACCGTCTAAAACATCTTATCGGGTTGGGAGCTCCTGAAATAATTCTCAGAAATGAAAAAAGAATGCTTCAGGAAGCGGTTGATTCCTTAATTGACGCGAGCCAAAGGAAAGCAACAAGAAAAAGCCGTGGGAGGCAACCCCTAAGATCTCTTTCAGACATGCTTCGTGGAAAACAGGGTAGGTTTAGACAAAACCTTTTAGGTAAGCGTGTTGATTATTCGGGACGTTCAGTCATCATTGTCGGGCCTGAGCTTAAACTTACACAGTGCGGTCTTCCTAAAGACATGGCTCTTGAAATGTTTAAACCATTTGTCTTAAGAGAAATGATTGCAAGAGGAATTGCACCCAATGTTAAAAGTGCAAAAAATATGCTTGATAGGCGTCCGCCGGAGGTTTTCGACATTTTGGAAGAAATTACAAAAGATCATCCCGTTCTTTTGAATCGTGCACCTACGCTTCATAAACTATCAATTCAGTCATTTTACCCGGTTCTTATTGAAGGAAGCGCTATCAGGCTTCATCCTGCGGTTTGTTCAGGGTTTAACGCAGACTTTGACGGAGATCAAATGGCGGTACACGTTCCTTTGTCAGAGAAAGCTGTTGAAGAGGCAAGAACATTAATGCTCCCGACTAATAATTTGCTTAAACCTAGTGACGGCGGACCCGCAGCAACCCCTTCCAGCAAGGAAATTGCCCTCGGAGCGTTTTATCTTACATCAATTGATACAAGACTTGAGGCCTATCCGACAATTTTTGCCGACAAAGATGAAGCAGTTTTTGTCCAACAGACAGGAAAAGTAGGAATAAGACAGAAAATTCAGATCAGACTTGGTAAAGAGATCGTTGAAACAACTGTCGGTAGGCTTCTTTTTAATGAAGTTTTGCCGGAGAATTTTGACTTTATTAATGAGTCCGTCACGTCATCTGTTATTAAATCTTTATTTGTCAAAGCCTACTCGACCGTGTCCAGGGAAAGGGTGACCCAACTGGTGGACGATGTTAAAGATTTGGGCTTCTTTGGAGGGACAATTTCCGGAATTTCATTTGGAATATTTGATGCAAAAGTTTATCCCAAAAAGGCTGAAGTTTTGGAAGAAGCTGATAAAAAAGTATCCGAAATTGAGGAAAACTTTAATCAAGGTCTTATCACAACTGAGGAAAAGAGACGTCTAACCCAGGAAGTTTGGATTGATGTTTCGGAAGATTTGGCCGATAAGACTTGGAATGAAATGGAGCCCACAAACCCGATCCGTGTCGTAATTGATGCTAAGGTTGGACGTGCCAGCAGGGATCAGGTCAAGCAACTTTCAGCAATCCGCGGACTCGTTGTTGATCCTATGGGTAAGATTGTCGAATTACCCATTAAGAGCAATTTTAAGGAAGGTCTTTCCGTGTTTGAATACGTAACTTCATCCCGCGGATCCAGAAAAGGATTAACCGACTCAGCTATTAAGACCGCAGACGCTGGTTATTTGACAAGAAGGCTTGTTGATGTTGCCCATGATCTTATTGTCAGACTTGATGATTGTGGAACAAAAGACGGCTATGAAATCAAGAAAGGGATTAGATCTCAAGTTTTTGCAACTAGGCTTTTCGGCAGATTTGCCGCTAAGGATGTTGTCGCAAAAGATGGTAAAACCGTGATTGTACCGGCAGGGGAAATCATTGACGAGGCTGCCTCCAAGAAAATAGATGAATCCGGAGTAAATTCAGTTTTTGTCAGGTCTCCTTTGACATGTCAGGCCAGACATGGAATCTGTGTTAAATGTTATGGATGGGACCTTGGAAGTAAGAGTATGGTTGAGGTTGGAACTCCGGTTGGGGTGGTTGCCGCCCAGTCAATAGGAGAACCCGGAACTCAACTTACCCTTAAAACGAAACACGCAGCCGGAGTTGTCGGCGCAATAGACGTTACACAGGGTCTTCCCCGTGTTGAAGAGCTAGTTGAGGCAAGACTTCCTAAAGTTGTTTCAGCTCTATCCGAGATCACGGGTAAAGCCCGCATTTCAGAAACTGATGAAGGTTGGAAAGTTACAATAACTTCTAAGGGAACTCCCAAGGAAGAAAAGGAATACATTATTCCTAAGACATTGGAACTTGCCATTGAGGACGGAGAGATAGTCGAAGCAGGATCAGCTTTAGCTAAAGGAGCGCTGGATGTTAAGGATATACTTTCAATTAAAGGTCTTAGAGCTGCACAGGAATATATTGTTAATGAAATTCAAAAGGTTTACGAATCCCAGGGAATTCCAATTAACGACAAACATGTTGAGGTAATAGTTAGAAAAATGAGCGACGAGGTTAGAATTGTTACAACGGGGGATACACCTTTCTTGCCGGGTGAACTTACGTCTCGAGCCAGCTTTGATGGGGAAAATGAAAAAGTTTTGGCAGCCGGTGGAGAACCATCAAGTGCACAGCAAGTTATTTTGGGTATCACGAGACGTGCACTTTATACTGATAGCTGGCTTTCTGCAGCCTCATTTGAACAGACAACCGACGTTCTTACCGAGGCATCTCTTTTGGGACGTGAGGACAATCTTGTAGGACTGAAAGAGAATGTTATTATAGGTAGGCTTATTCCGGTTACTCCGGAAAGGGCGCAAATGTCACAAGGATAAAATGCCAACAATTAATCAATTAGTCAGAATCGGTAGAAAGAGAATTGCTAGAAAGACCAAAACAACGGCTTTAAAGAGGTGGTTTAATGCAAAAAATAGAAAATTTTCCGACAGTCATTCGGCTTTCAAAAGAGGTGTTGTTTTGGCGGTTCGTACAATGACACCCAAAAAACCCAACTCTGCACTACGTAAGGTCGCAAGGGTAAGGCTTTCAAACAAGCAGGAAATTACGGCTTATATTCCCGGTGAGGGACACGAACTTGCCGAGCATTCAATTGTTCTGGTTCGCGGCGGACGTGTAAAAGACCTTCCTGGTGTGAAATACCATGTCGTTAGAGGCAGGTATGATACAACCGGAGTCTCCGGAAGACAAAGCGGAAGAAGCAGGTATGGAACCAAAAAAGGACAGGGAGGAGCTAAATAATGGCAAGAAAAGGAGCAATTAAACCAAAAGTAATTCAGCCGGATCCATTTTATGGAAGCAGGCTTGTGACGAAACTTATCAATAGGAGTATGTATGACGGTAAAAAATCTGTTGCCAGACATGAAATTTACGAAGCCTTTGATATTATCAAAGAGAAAACTGGAGAAGATCCATTAAAAGTTTTCAACCAGGCAATTGAGAATATTAAACCCACAATGGAAGTTAGGCCAAGGAGAATTGGAGGAGCTGCATATCAAGTTCCCCAACCGGTTCGTGGAATAAGGCGTGAGTCATTGGCAATCAGATGGTTAGTAATGGCTGCCAACTCAAAATCAAATTCAGAATTCCACACCTATAGCGCCAAACTTTCAACGGAAATAATGGATGCCGCTAAAGGGGAAGGTGCGGCAGTTAAGAAGAGAACAGACATGGAAAGAGTTGCAGAAAGCAATAAGGCTTTTGCTCATTTTCGCTGGTAGGTTAAAAAGTTCTTCTTTCCAAATAACCACTTAGCTAATAAACTATCTAACTATGGCAGAAGTAGCAAAGAAAAAGGCAGCAATAGTAGTTACGGCAACAAAAGACCGTAATGTTTCCTATGAGAAAATCAGAAATATCGGAATTATTGCCCATATTGATGCTGGAAAGACTACCACCACCGAAAGACTTCTTTTTGAAACCGGGAGAACTTACAAATTAGGGTCTGTTGATGAGGGAACTACGGTTACCGATTGGATGGCTCAAGAGCGTGAGCGCGGAATCACAATTGTTTCTGCTGCAATCACTGCATTTTGGGATATAAAGGATAATACTTCGGTTGAAGCGGGACACTACAGAATTAATATTATTGACACCCCCGGCCACATTGATTTTACTGCCGAAGTAGAAAGGTCACTCAGAGTTTTGGACGGAGCCTTAATGGTCTTTGACGGTAGAACCGGAGTTGAATCCCAATCAGAAACTGTTTGGCGACAAGCCGACAAATATCACGTTCCAAGAATTTGCGTTTTAAATAAATTAAACCTGATTGGAGCAAACTTTGATGAATCACTCAAATCAATCCGTGAAAGACTGGGAGCAAACGCGGCTCCGATAATTATCCCTATTGGTTTGGAGCACGAGCACAGAGGGATCATTGATCTTATTAAGATGAAAGCCTTTACCTATAAAGATGTTACCGATCATGATCTTAGCGAAGAAGAGATTCCAGCGGATCTTCTGGAGAGCGCCAAGAAATATAGAAATGAACTTTTGGAAAGTGCGGCTGAGTTTGATGACGAAGCGCTTAGCCTTTTCTTGGAAGGCAAAGAAATTGATGAAATAACTCTCAAAAGAGCAATCAGAAAAGGAGTTATCAGCGGGAAGTTTTTTCCTGTTTTCGGAGGGGACAATAGAACTGCCGAAAGTCAACTTCTTCTTAACGGAATAGTTGAGTTTTTGCCTTCTCCACTTGACCTTCCACCCGTTGAAGGAATTGATCCCAAAACCGGTGAAAAAGCAGCCCGTGAGAGAAAAAATGAGGCTCCATTTTCCGGCCTTGCGTTCAAAGTAATGACCGATCCACACGTAGGACGCCTTGTTTATGTCAGAATTTATTCGGGAACTCTTTCATCGGGACAGCAAGTCTATAATTCTTCGGAGCAAAAACCGGAGAGAATCGGGAAATTGGTTCTTCTTCACGCCGATCAAAGAGAACTTATCGAGACTGCCTATGCAGGAGAAATAGTAGCTGTGGTAGGTATTAAGGATACAACGACAGGTAATACCATTTGTGATCCTTCCCATCCCATCGTTTTGGAATCTATTAATTTTCCCGAGCCTGTTATTTCTCTTGCAATAGAACCTGCTACCAAATCCGATCAGGAAAAAATGGGTTTGGCACTTTCCAAACTTTCAGATGAGGATCCGACGTTTAGAATCAAAAGCAATCCCGAAACCGGACAAACTATCATTGCCGGAATGGGAGAGCTTCAGCTTGAAGTTTTGGTTGATAGGATGAAGAGAGAGTTTAATGTTATTGCAACAACTGGTGCCCCCCAGGTTGCTTATAAAGAAACAATTAAAAAGATCGGAACCGGAGAAGGAAAGTATATCAGGCAAACAGGAGGCCGCGGACAGTATGGACACGCTCTTATTAGGCTTGAACCAATGGGACGTGGTGAAGGATTTGAATATAAAAGCGAAATTAAGGGTGGTGCAATCCCCAATGAGTATATTGCCCCGATTGAAAAAGGTATTAAAGAAAAAATGGAAAACGGAGTTATGGCAGGTTTCCCAATGGTTGATATGAGAGCGGTGGTTTATGACGGAAGCTATCATGAAGTTGACTCTTCCGAAATAGCATTTAAAATTGCCGGCTCAATGGCCCTTGAAGATGCCTTTAAAAACAGCAGTCCAATTCTTTTGGAACCCATTATGAAAGTTGAAGTTTCAACTCCGGATGAGTTTATGGGAGACGTTATTGGAGACCTTTCCAGTAAGCGTGCTCAAGTTGGGGGAACGGAAAAGAAAGGAATGATGACTGTGATCAATGCGATGGTTCCTTTGGCTGAACTTTCAGGTTATGCAACAAAACTGAGATCCTTAACTCAGGGACGGGCCAGTTATTATATGGAGCCTTCCCATTATGAAGAAGTTCCAAAGAATATTAGTGATGCGATTATTGCAAAGTCTGGTAAGGTAGAAATGCCCAGGGGGTAAGATGCTTGTTGACATAGCTTTTTAGCTTCAGTTATAATACCAATCAACGAGGGCTGTTTGCCCTTGTGTTTTTTCAAAGAAAATATATAATTAACAAGTATGGCAGGCGAAGCTAAACAAAAATACGAAAGAACAAAACCGCATGTAAATATCGGTACCATTGGTCACGTTGATCATGGTAAAACCACTTTAACCTCCGCCATTACTATGGTTTTGGCCAAACAAGGTTTGGCAGTTGCCAAGAAATACGAAGATATTGATTCAGCTCCGGAAGAAAAAGAAAGAGGAGTTACAATTAATCTTTCTCATCAGGAATATCAAACAACAAAAAGGCATTATGCCCACATTGATGCTCCGGGCCATGCAGACTACATTAAAAACATGATCACCGGTGCGGCTCAGATGGATGGAGCAATCTTGGTTGTTTCCGCAGCGGATGGACCAATGCCTCAAACACGTGAGCACGTAATTTTAGCCAAACAGGTCAATGTTCCGGCAATTGTTGTGTTCCTCAATAAAGTTGACATGGTAAGCGACCCCGAACTCATAGACTTAGTTGAAGCCGATGTCAGAGAACTTCTTAAGAAATACGGTTATCCGGGAGATGAGGTACCGGTTATCAAGGGTTCAGCTCTTAAGGCTATTGAGGGCGATGCGGATGCTGAAAAACAAATACAGGCTCTTATGGATGCGGTTGACACATATATTCCCGATCCCGTTCGTGAAATAGACAAACCTTTCCTTATGGCAGTTGAGGATGTGTTCACGATTCAAGGCCGTGGAACGGTTGTTACCGGTAGGGTTGACCGTGGAGTTATCAAAGTTAATGAAGAGATTGAAATAGTTGGACTTAAAGCCACTCAAAAATCAGTTGTAACCGGTCTTGAAATGTTCAGAAAGACTCTGGATGAGGCTCAAGCGGGTGACAACGTTGGTATACTTTTAAGGGGTATTGAAAAAGATCAGGTTGAACGAGGTCAAGTTTTGGCCAAGTCAGGAAGCCTTACCCCTCACACCGAATTTGAAGCTGAAGTTTATATTTTGAGCAAAGAAGAAGGGGGACGCCACACACCGTTCTTTACTGGTTACAAGCCTCAATTTTACATTAAGACAGCTGATATTACGGGTGAAGCAACTCTTCCGGAGGGAATTGAAATGGTTATGCCTGGGGACAACGCTAAAATGAACGTTAAACTTATCCAACCCGTGGCTATGGAAGAAGGGTTCAGATTCGCAATCAGAGAGGGTGGACACACAGTAGGTGACGGAGTTATAACCAAGATAATCAAATAATGCGCCAATGTGGCGTAAGCACATTAACCTAAATGGCAAGCAGACTCAGAGTAAAACTCAAAAGTTACGATCATAGAGTACTGGACGAAGCGGCAGCAAAAATAGTTGATACCGCTCTAGCTACTGGTGCAAAAATAGTTGGTCCGATCCCGCTCCCAACAGCACGCACTATGATGGCCATTAAGGAATCCCCATTTACAGATAAAGACGCACAGGAACACTACGAAGTTTTGGTGCACAAAAGACTTATTGATATTATTGACCCCTCAGCCCGTACAGTTGATTCTCTTGGAAATCTTGACCTCCCGGCCGGAGTTTCCATTGAGATAAAGATGTAAATATGTCCGTAGAAATTATTTACTTTGTTCACGGGACGACCTTCGATAATGAACAGGATATTTCTTCAGGTTGGAAAGATGTAGATATTTCTCCAAAAGGAGTCGAACAATCGATTACTCTAAAAGACCAGGTGAAGGATAAAAAATTTGATGTAGTTTTTTGTTCTGATCTAAAAAGAGCCGTACATTCGGCAGAATTGAGCTTTAAGGACTTATATGAAATTATTTCGGACCCGCGTCTTAGGGAGTGTAATTATGGAGATTTTAATGGAAAACCTTCCGAAATTGTCGAACCACTACAGGAAACCCACATTGTTGAAAGATTTCCTAACGGGGAAAGCTATGAAAACGTAAAAGTAAGAATTGCTAACTTCTTGGATTTTCTTAAAAAAGACTATGACGGTAAAAATGTTGCGATTGTTGCCCACAAAGCTCCCCAATTGGCTTTAGACGTTTTAATTAAAGGGAAAACTTGGGAACAGGCTTTTGCGGAGGATTGGCGTAAAACTCACTCTTGGCAACCTGGTTGGGAATACACCCTTTAATAACTCCATACACATTCTTGTCTTTTTCGATAAATAAGTTTTTAATGAATTATTCATGGAGAAAGAGCTGCCTAATGGAGCCAAAGAGTATGTCGAAAAACGTTTATCTTGGGAGAAATATCTAGGTTGCGATAGTGAAGTTGCCATTCAAGCGTTTGGAATCTACCTAAAAAGAGTTGCAAGTGGGACGAAAGGAACGCCTGAACAGGATTGGCTTGCAGCTGAGGAAATTGTCAGAAGAAGGTTCATCATTGAGCTTTTGGAAGGGCCCGCTTCTTAGCTTGCGAAGGATCTTAACTTCTGTTATAATTCCCCTCATAACATGAGTGTGGTTATGATAGATATCAGCCACGATAATTAGAGTCTTTGCAAGGATGCCCCACCGAATGGCGCCTTTCAGAGGCGCTTTTTTGTTGTTTAATGACCCCGAACATTGGTCGAGGGGTTCCAAAACCAAAATTATGAATACAATTTTAGGATTAAAAGGAGTTTGTTCTCAAACCTTTGTAGAAGGGTTTAGAATTCCCGTTACTAAAGTATCCGCGGGTCCTTGTGTCGTGACGCAAATTAAAAAAATGGACAAGGACGGATACTTCGCAGTACAACTCGGTTTTTCCTCAAGAAGAGCAAAAAATACTTCAAAATCACTTCAAGGACACCTTAAAGAAACATCAAAAGACAAAAAATTTCCAAGAATCTTACGAGAGGTTAGGTTTGATAAAGAACCTGAATTTAAAGTAGGAGATGTGGTAAATGCCTCAGATATATTTAAACGCGGTGATGTTGTTTCTGTAACCGGAGTTTCAAAGGGAAAAGGATTTGCGGGAGTTGTTAAGAAACATCACTTTAGGGGCGGTCCCAGAACCCACGGACAATCCGATAGGGAGCGTGCTCCGGGGTCCATTGGACAAACAACCACTCCAGGAAGAGTTTATAAAGGAAAGAAAATGGCGGGAAGAATGGGAGGAGAAGGTGTAACCATTAAAAATTTGCATGTAATTTCAATCAATTCCGAAAACGGTGAAATTGAGATTTCCGGTCAGATCCCCGGTACAACCGGTTCCGTCATAACAATCAAAAAGATCAAATCGGGAAGCCTCAAAGACCTTGAAAAAGAGACGGTTGCACAGGTTGTTGAAGGAGAGGCCGCTGCCGTTACTGAAGAAGCTGCAGAGGGCCAAGACCGTCCTACAGAAGCTCCTAAAGCAGAGGCGTCGAAGGCAGAGGAGGTTAAGGAATAAGAAAGCTTAAATAGATCTAAAATTATGAAAATACAAACATTTACAATTAAAGGAACTAAAAGTGAAGACGCGGGTTTACCCAAAGAGTTTGATCAAAAAGTCAACCTTCCACTTTTGGCTCAAGCAATTCATGTCTATGAAGAAAGAGCTCATGTTGGACTTAGAAAAACAAAGACCAGGTCAGAAGTAAACAGAACTTCCAAAAAACTTTACAAACAAAAAGGAACCGGAGGTGCCCGTCACGGAAGCCGCCGTGCACCTATCTTTGTCGGTGGAGGAGTAGCTCTCGGCCCAAGGCCTATCCGAAGGGTGTTAAATCTTCCAAACGACATCAAAAGTAAAGCTAGGATTTTTGCCTTTGCGATGAAGGCGGAAGAAAAACAGATAGTTTTTGTTTCTGGGGTAGCAAAATTGGATAAAACGAAGGCCGCAGAGGAACTTGTTAAAGCCCTTACTAAGGCTACGGGCGCCAAAAGGTTTACATTTGTACTTTCCGAAAAATCTAAAGAAGCTGTCAAAGCTTTAAGAAATTTGGTGCACGCAAAAGCCATTTTTTACAAAGATTCAAACGCACTTGATATTTATAGAGGTGGAATGATTGTAATGGATAACGAAATATTTAAGGCAGATAAGGACAGTAAAGTCGCTGAAGTAGTAAAGACTGAAAAGAAAGCTAAACAAAAATAAATATGTTGAAACCAATTTTTACAGAAAAAAGCTTAAGAGAAGCAAAACTCGGGAACTACACTTTCAGGGTTGATAACCATATGAATAAGAAACAAATTGCTGTCAAAGTTGAGCAACTTTTTGATGTAAAAGTAACCGCAGTCAGAACCACAAAAACCGGTCCCGAAAAAGGTAAAAATGCCAAAGGTAGAAAATTTTCAGTCGGAATGGCCAAAAAAGCAATAGTGACGCTTAAAAGTGGTGATAAAATCGATGTTTTTGAAGAGGGTAAGAAATAAGCAATAAAATACTAATGAAAGCATTTAAAAGAATTCTGGCTAAAAAATCGGGCAGATCTCACGGAGTAGTTACCGTAAGGCATCAGGGTGGTCGTGAAAAAAGATTTTTGCGCACCATTGATTTCAGGAGAAGCAAGAAAGACATCTGGGGAGTTGTTGAGAAAATAGAATACGATCCCAATAGAAATGCAGATATAGCTCTGATATTATACGAGGATGGAGAAAGGTGTTATATTCTTTGCCCTGTAGGGCTTGGTGTAGGATCAAAAGTTATAGCTTCGGAAGTTGCTCCTACCGAGTCGGGAAACGCACTTTCTCTTAAAGCCATTCCGGTAGGAACCCCGGTTCACAATATAGAACTGACAAAGGGTAAAGGTGGCCAGATAGTTAAAGGGGCAGGAAGCGTGGCAGTGGTTTTTGGAAAAGAAGATAAGTGGGTTTTGGTTAAGCTTCCGTCGGGAGAGATAAGAAGGTTTGATCCGGAATGTATGGCGGAAATAGGTCAAATCGGAAATGTTGAGTCCAAAAATAAAGTCATTGGAAAAGCCGGAAGAAACAGACACAAGGGAATCCGCCCAAGCGTCCGTGGAGTAGCCATGAACCCACATTCCCATCCGCACGGAGGAGGAGAAGGAAGAAGTAGTGTCGGAATGAAATACCCGAAGACTGTTTACGGGAGACGCGCAGTCGGAAAAACCAGAGGGAAAAAGAGATATTCCAATCGTTTGATAATTCAAAGAAGAGGAGGAAAATCAGTACTAGGCTAATATGGCAAGAAGTTCTAAAAAAGGGCCTTTTGTAGACCCGATACTAGTTAAAAAAGTTGAAAAAGGAATGGGACTTAAAGAAAGTTCTATTAAGACGTGGTCAAGAAGGTGTCAAATTTCACCGGATTTTGTCGGTAAATATTTCCAGGTTCATAACGGACATATTTTTATTGATGTTTTTGTAACTGAGGATATGGTTGGTCACAGACTTGGAGAATTTTCACCCACAAGAACATTTAGAGGACATGGAGAAATTGTAAAGCGCACAATGGATAAGACCTAACATGAAGAATATGAATAATCAAAAAGAATTTAAAGCAATACAAAAATATTTATTGATGAGCCCCAGGAAAGTAAGGCTTGTTGTTGGGGTAATCAAGAAAATGAAGCCGGCGGAAGCCGTTGAAAAATTGCCTTTTGTACAAAAAAGGGCAGCGGGGGATCTTAGTAAAGTGATCAAAAGCGCGATTGCCGCAGCTAAAGCTCAAGGAGTTTCTGATACGGATTTGGTTTTCAAAGAAATTCAAATCGGTGAAGGGCCCCGTCTCAAAAGAGGCAAACCCGTCAGCCGCGGCATGTGGCATCCCTTCAAAAGAAGAATGAGCCATATCAGGGTCGTGTTAATGACCGTAGAAAAACCCGTCGTTGTCGAAAAGACAGAAAAAATTGAGGTAAAAGAGAAAGGAGAAAAAAATGGGGCAAAAAGTTAACCCAACCGGTTTCAGAATTGGCACTTTTCTTCCTTGGAAATCAAGGTGGTTTGCTGATAACAACAGCTTTAAACAGTTTTTGATTGAGGATATCAGGATAAGAAAGGAACTGACTAAAAAGCTTAAACTCGCCGGAATTACAGGAGTTGAAATTGAAAGGTCGCCAAAAAGTATTGTTGTTACGATTACAGTAAGCCGTCCGGGTGTTGTAATCGGCAGAGGGGGAACCGGAATTGAAGATGTTAAAAAGTATATTTTAGGAATCATGAATGATGTCAGGAAAAAGACAGTTAAAGATCTTAAAATTGATATCCGAATTAATGAGGTCAAAAGTCCCGAACTTTCGGCGTATTTAGTTGCAGAAAGAATTGTTAGCGAGATGGAGAGAAGAATTCCCCACAGACGTGCAGTTCAAAAAGCAATTGAGAGAGTTATGGCGTCAGGAGCTCTGGGAATAAAAGTGGTTTTGGCAGGCCGTATAAATGGTGCCGAAATATCCCGTGTCGAGAAATTTCATCAAGGATCGGTTCCGTCCCAGACTTTGCGCGAGAATATAGACTATGCTCAGGTTCCGGCACTTTTAAAAAGAGGATATGTGGGAGTTAAGGTGTGGATACATAAAAAGGCTGAAGCCTAATCAAAAAAATGTTGCAACCAAAAAGAAGAAAATACATAAAAGATTTTAGAGGTAGACGTAGAGGTGCTGCTACCCGTGGAAATTCGATTTCATTCGGAGACTATGCAATGAAAGCGCAAGAAGTTGCTTGGATAACTTCTGCTCAAATTGAGTCAGCCAGAAGAACGATTACACACTCTTTGAAAAGAGGCGGAAGAGTTTGGGTCAGAGTTTTTCCGGATAAACCAATCACAAGTCGCCCCGCAGGAAAAAGAATGGGTGGAGGAAAAGGAGATATCTCAACCTATGTTGCGGTTGTTAAACCAGGATTTATCCTTTTTGAGGTTGCAGGTGCCGAAGAAGGGGCAATTAGGGAAGCATTTAGGAAAGCTTCCGCAAAGCTACCTATCGACATAAAAGTAGTCAGCAGGGGGGGAAAATAACAATGAAAAGAAAAGAATTTAACGATTTAAGAGGAAAAAACATACAGGGGTTGGAAAAAATTGCTTTGGAAAAAAAACTTGAAGCAGAAAAAGCAAAAATGAAGATGCTTGGTGGAAAAGAGAAAAATTTGAAAGTGCGCAAGAATTTAGCCAAGGAAATTGCTAAAATACTAACCCTGGTTCGTGAAAAAGAAATAATTGAGAGTTTGCAACTAAAATCCTCCCCCGCCGAGGTTTCGGATGGACAGGAGAAAAAAACTAAATAACTATAAAATATTATGAAAATTTTTAACGGTAAAGTAATCGGAGTCAAACAGGCAAAGACTGCAACTGTTGCCGTGGAGAGAATGAAAATACACCCGATTTATAAAAAGAGGTTTGTAAGGTCAACTAAATATCAAGTTCATGATGAAATTGGAGTTAAGGTGGGCGATGTTGTGAAGTTTGCGGACAGCAAACCTTACTCCAAATCTAAAAAATGGAAAATTGTGCAGGTGGTTGGTGATAAAAAGGAGGTTAAAAAATAAGCAAAGCTTATTTATGATAAAACAATGGTACAACTAAGAACAATGTTGGTTCCGGCAGACAATAGCGGTGCTAAGAGAATAATGATTATTGGCGTTCCCGGCAGAGTCGGTAGATTTGCCACTTTGGGAGATGTGGTTCTTGGAGTTGTAAAAGATGCGGATCCGGCAGGAGTCGTCGCCGATCACGAGAAAGTCAAAATTCTCATAGTCAGAACTCACAAAGAAGTTAGAAGAAAAGACGGAAGTTATATCAGATTTGATGATAATGCAGGTGTTGTAATCGATAAGCAGGGACTTCCCAGAGGGACCAGGATTTTGGGACCCATCGCAAGGGAAATTAAAGAAGCAGGCTACAATAAAATAGCATCGCTTGCCCGCGAAGTAGTATAAGCAAAGCTTGCAACTTATGAAGTTGTAAATAAAAATATGTTGAAATTTAAAATAGGAGATACAGTCAAAATAACGGCAGGAAAAGACAAAGGGAGAGAGGGTAAAATTGAAAAAATTCTATCTGGCGAGTTAAAAGCCCTGATTCCCGGAGTTAACCTTTACAAAAAACACGTCAAAGGATTTGGCGATGTAAAAGGTGGAATTTATGATATTCCAAGACCATTGGGTTTTGGTAAAATTGCCATTATTTGTCCTAAATGTAAAAAAATGACAAGAGTAGGGTTTAAATTTGCAGGCGAAGAAAAGGTCAGAATATGTAAAAAATGCGGAAAGGAAATGGATACAAAATAAAGTTATGATAACAAGATTACAGGAAAAATACGAAAAAAAGGTTAAGAATGTTTTAGCCAAGGAGTTTGGTACTAAAAATACGTTTGCAATTCCGAAAGTTGAAAAAGTTGTTGTTAATGTAGGAATAGGAAATCTTTCAAAAAACCAGCAACAAACAGATGCTTTGAAAAAGGATTTGGCGACGATTACAGGACAAGCCCCATCAGTTCGCAACGCAAAAGTGTCAATTGCCTCTTTCTCGCTTCGTGCGGGAATGCCGGTAGGGCTTAGTGTGACCTTAAGAGGCGGACGAATGTACTCTTTCTTGGACAGGCTTTTTTCGATAGTTTTGCCCCGTCTGAGGGACTTTAGAGGGGTGTCTTTAAAATCCTTTGACGAAATGGGAAACTACACTCTGGGACTGGAAGAACACACAGTATTTCCTGAAATAGATTCGACCAAAAGTGCAAGTGCCCATGGATTTGAAGTTACAATTGTTACGACTGCCAAAGACAAGGAACAATCAAAAAGACTATTGGAATTAATGGGTATGCCGTTCCAAAAAGATTAATAGTTTTAAATTAAATAAAAATATGTCGACAACAGCAAAAGAAGTTAGAGAAACAAAAAAATTAAAGTTTAAGGTAAGATACCACAACAGGTGTCAAATCTGCGGAAGGTCGCATGGCTATATGCGCAGGTTTGGTCTTTGCAGACTTTGTTTCAGAGAACATGCCTTGAGAGGAGAAATCCCGGGGGTTAGAAAGGCGTCCTGGTAAACCCGGCAAAAAAATGAAAATAAAACAAACAGTAACAAACTATTCGGTAGGAGACTTTTTGATTAGAATCAAAAATGTCGCAATGGCAAAAAACAAGGAAGTGACGGTTACCTCCAACAACCAAATAGTTGCCGTTGCCGAAGCTCTTAAAAAAATGGGATTTTTGGATGAAGTAAAGAAGGAAAAAGGAGTTTTGACCGCAAGACTTACCTTTAAAGATAAGAAACCGAGACTGATGGACATAAAACTCATTTCAAAACCCGGTCTTAGGGTTTATATGGGAGTTGACGAACTTGAAGAAAAAAAGAGTCCTTCCGTTCTTTTGGTTTCGACACCAAAAGGAGTGATTTCGTCTTTGAAAGCAATTAAAGATAGGGTCGGAGGAGAGGTAATCGCAGAGATTTGGTAACTATAATATAAATATATGAGCAAGATAGGAAAACAACCAGTTATTATACCAAGCGGAGTCGCTGTTAGTGTTGATGGACACACAGTTACCGTTACCGGTCCAAAAGGAACCCTGAAGAAGCATTTTGCTGCCGAGATTGCGGTAGAAGTAAACGATGGAAAGGTAATTGTCAGTGCCAAGGGTTCGGGAAAATATGTAATGTCCCTCTTTGGAACAACAAGGGCACTTATCAATAATGATGTGATTGGGGTTTCCACGGGTTGGAGTAAAAAATTGGAACTTGTCGGAACAGGATTTAAAGCAGAGCTTGTCGGACGCGATTTATCCTTAACTGTGGGATATTCCCATTCTATTAAAATTAACGCCCCCGAAGGGATTACTTTTAAAGTTGAAAAGACAATAATTACCGTTGACGGATTTGACAGAGAACTTGTTGGCCAGGTTGCTGCCAATATAAGAGCAGTGAGGCCGCCGGAGCCATATAAAGGAAAAGGTATTAAATATGTAGATGAGGTGATAAGGAGAAAAGCCGGTAAGGCTGCTGCAGCTAAAGCAGGTCCTGCCGCCTAATATATTATGAGTAATTTACAATTAAAAACAAAAAGATACGTTCAGAGGAAAGCAAGAGTCCGTGCAAGAATTACAGGGACGTCTAAAAGGCCGAGATTTTCGGTTTTCCGTTCCAATACGCATATTTATGGACAAATTATTAATGATGAGAAGAGTATCACTTTAGTTTCTTCATCTGACTTGACCGTCAAAGGAAAAACTAAGGAGACCAAGATTCAAATCGCCGGAAACGTCGGGGAAGATTTGGCAAAAAAGGCAATCGCCAAAAAGATTAAAAGTGTGGTTTTTGACAGAAACGGATTTAGATTCCATGGTAGAGTTAAGGCGTTGGCGGAAGGAGCCAGAAAAGGAGGACTGGAATTTTAAAATGGGAAACTTTAATAGAGGAAGAAGGAGTAATTACGAAGGAGCACCTAAAGAGTTTGAGGAAACGGTGGTTCAAATCAACAGGATTTCCAAAAAGACCAAAGGTGGAAACCAAATAAGGTTTTCCGCTCTGGTTGTTGTTGGAGACCGAAAAGGTAAGGTTGGAGTTGGACTTGCCAAAGCAACAGATGTCAGGAACGCCATTAGAAAAGCAATAGAGGCAGCAAAGAGAAAGCTGATTCTGGTTCCACTTGTCGGAACAACCGTTCCTTATTCCGTTAGTGAAAAGTTCTCAGCAGCCAAGGTTCTTCTCAAGCCGGCTCCCCCAGGATCCGGTATTATTGCAGGAGGCCCAATGAGAGTTGTTCTTGAAGCGGCCGGAATCAGGGATGCCGTCGGAAAGATTTTAGGAACGAAGAATAAGATTTCAAATGTTTATGCGACGCTGAAAGCGCTGGAAACAATTTCAGGAATCGTGGACATTAAGAGAAAAGTATAAATCTGAGCGAAGTAGAATAATAATATGGCAAATTTACCAAAAGTAATACAAAAGTCTAAGAAAAGAGTCGGTAGAGGAATGGGAAGCGGAAAAGGATCCCATACCACTGGGCGTGGTCAAAAAGGACAAAAAAGTAGAGGTACGATCGGAGTACTTTTTGAGGGAATGAAGATGAGAAAGTCTTTACTTAAAAGACTTCCCTTAATGCGCGGTAAAGGTAAATTCCATGCAAAAGCACGACCGGAAATAGTTAACTATAAAAGGCTCGAAAAGCTTACTGATGGAACAGAAATTACACTTGAGAAACTTGTCAAATTGGGTGTGGTAAACGGAAAGTTGGCAAAAATTAACGGAGTAAAAATTTTAAGTGTTGGTAAAAACCCAAAGAAATTTAAGTTCTCAGTTCCTACTTCAGGAAAGGTTATTACTGTTACCGCCTCCTCCGAGAAGCCTGCCGAAAAAGAGGTTAAAACTTCAAAATAAAAGATTACCTTACAGGGGAATTTATGTGGAAGTGAATAAAAACTAAATTTCCTTTGTATTTTATTTCTTCTTCTGCGACATCAACCGGAATTTCCTGAACCGATTTGAGAATTTTGTATGAATAACTCCAGTTGCCCTCTGTCGATTCGGCATCTGTGTCTAACCTGGTTTTTTCTCCCAATTGGTTAACAAAGAAAACCAGCTTTCTAATGACATCTTTTCCAGTTAAACCTATTTTTATTAATTCTTCTTCATGTAGAGAGCCACCTGCGTAAACCCTAGTGGCTTTTTTGCCATCCGGAGTTTCAACAAGTTCCTGCCCACCGCCATTTTGGTGCGCTGCCCATTCATCGTGATATTTTCCTTCCGGTCCCTGGTAATCACTTGTTTCCAAAGTGTGTCCAGCACGATCTACTAGTCCTTTGACACTTCTGCCAACATAACCCTCACCAAGTCCTTTCGCTAATATATCTCTGATTTTCTTGTCCACAGCCCATATTATATCAAATTAAGAAGGGATTTGACGTTTGGGGGGTTTGAAATGCCATTTTCCATTAACCTCACCAAAACTCGCCCCTGGTATGCCAAGTGGCACTTGACATATATGTATGAAAAATGTACATATATTGTATGAGTACAATAAATATCTCATTGCCAGACAAATTAAAAGAAGCGGGTGAAGATTTGGTTAAGGCAGGTTTCTATTCATCGTTTAGTGATCTGGTTCGTGATTCTCTCAGAAATTCTATAGAAAAGACCAATCTCGATCAGCTCTATTTAGAAGCAAAGAAAGATTTAAAGACAGGAAAGGCAACTGTTTTGAAAAACAAGGGCGATGTTGAAAAGTATATGAAATCTATTAGATAATGATTTCGTATGTACGAAGTCGTTCTCTCAAAATCCTTTAAAAAGGAATTAGAGAAACAGATTAATCATAATCGTAAATTGCATGGCCAAGTTGAAAAAACTCTACTTCTCCTAAATACGAATGTTAACAGTAGATCATTAAGACTTCATAAGTTGTCCGGCATGGAATACTGGTCTGTTTCAGTAAATGAAAGTTATCGAATAAAAATTAAAATTGAAGACAATTATATATACTGTTTAAAGTTTGGAACGCATAACGAAGTATATTAATAAATATATGCCTAAGCCTTCCAAGAAAAAGAAATTTTCTTTCAAAAAAGCTCTGGTTGCAATTGGCGCGATTGGAATAATTGCCGGGTCAGCCACTGTTACCAAAAGGGTAATAGATCCTGGGGAAATAGTAACCGAAGTAATAGATGGTGATACATTCAGAATAGAAAACGGACAATCGATACGTTTATTTGGAATAGACGCACCGGAACTTCAGTATTGTTTTGGTGAGGAAGCGAAAGATGCTCTTTCCAGCAAAGTCTTTGGTAAAAAAGTAATTCTAAAAGGTCTTAAGACAGATATTTATAAGCGGATTCAGGCGTTTGTATACGTTGACGGAGAATTTGTTAATGAATATATGTCCAAGAACGGTTTTGCTTATTATGATGGCAATAAAACCGAGACTTCAGAGATCATTAAGGAAACCAGCTATTATGCAAGAGACAATAAATTAGGAATTTTTTCGGAAGAATGTTCTCCAACGGTTCCGATAAAGAAGAACTGCGGTATAAAAGGTCAGATTTCCCATGATTTGAATAAATACATATATATGTTGCCCGGGTGTCGCGATTACGATCAAACAAAAGTTGAAAGATATCGGGGGGAAGATTGGTTCTGCACAGAGAATGAAGCCAAAGCCGCGGGTTTTGTTAAGTCCTCCAACTGCCAGTAAACACAGCTGTTTTTAGGATCACTTTTGGGATATAATCGTGAATACGTATGTTTAAGTCGATTGCTCAATTTTTTGTAAAAGCCGCCAAAACCCGCTCTATCAGGAAAAAATTAATTATAACGGGGATAATACTTGTCGTTTTTAGACTCGCGGCCCACATTCCCGCTGCCGGAATTGATAGAGATACTCTTTCGGCACTTTTCTTGGGAAGCCCGCTTTTGTCGCTTCTGGATGTTTTTTCGGGTGGAACTTTGGCCAACTTTTCAATTTTGGCACTGGGCTTGAACCCCTACATTAATGCTTCGATTATTTTTCAGCTTTTGGGCTATGTTGTTCCGTCAATTGCTGAACTTCAAAAAGAGGGCGAATATGGCCAGGAAAAAATAAACCAATACACCCGTCTTGTAACAATACCCCTGGCAGCTGTTCAAGCATTTGGTATGTATGCCCTTCTTAAGGGGCAAAATATTATTACAGGATTAAGTCCAATTGATCTTTTTTCCTTGGTTATCACAATGACGGCAGGTACTGTTTTTGCTGTTTGGCTCGGGGAATTGATTACCGAGTACGGCTTCAAAAACGGAGTCTCTATACTTATCTTTGTCGGTATTATTGCCAGACTCCCCGTGATTCTGAGCCAATCGGCAAGTATCTTTCAGTCACAGGATATTTTCAAAATGATTATATTTTTTGCGGTACTGGTCCTAATCGTCGGCCTTGTTGTCTTTGTTGGCGAAGCAACCCGTCAAATTCCGATACATTATGCAAAAAGAAGAACGGAATCCGGACTCGCGGCATCTTCCTACCTTCCCATAAGACTTAATCAGGCGGGAGTTATCCCTATTATTTTTGCCGTATCTTTAGTGCTTATACCTTCTATGATAGGACAGTTTTTGTCGAATGCTTCCAACATACAAATTGCCGGTATTGCCAGAACAATGAGTACGGCATTTAGTCCTCAATCTGTTCTTTATAATGTCGTTTATTTCTTCTTGGTTTTCGGATTTACATATTTTTATACGGCGGTAGTTTTTAACCCCGAAAAAATTTCTGAAGATTTACAAAAAGGCGGCGGTTTTATTCCGGGAATAAGGCCGGGGAAAGAAACTGAAAAATATCTATCTCACATTCTTTCAAGAATTACCGTTGTGGGAGGAGCATTCTTGGGGCTTATTGCGGTGCTCCCCTCCCTTTTCCAGAACTTTGTCGGTGCTTCAAACATGGCAATAGGAGGGACAAGTATTTTGATCGTTGTCTCTGTTGTTCTGGAGATTGTCCGTGAAATAGAAGGTGAACTGGTAATGGAAAGGTACGAGGGGTTTATTTAACATGAATATCGTTTTACTTGGTTCTCCCGCTTCAGGAAAAGGTACTCAGGCCGAAATCTTATCTAAAAAGTTTAATCTTTTTCATCTCTCGACGGGAGACATTGCCAGAAAGCTGGCAGAAACTGACCCGAGAATTAAAGAAATTATCAACTCGGGAAAATTAATCCCTCCGGAAGAAATAACGATGCACGTGTTGGATTTTTTGGAAAACAAAAAGCCAGACCTTAGGGATATTCTCTTTGAAGGTTTTCCGAGATTTATATCTCAATATGAAGCTTTAGACAATTTTCTGAAAAGCAAAGGGGATGACATTGACGTTGTAATTTCTTTAGAAGTTCCAATGGACGTGGCAATTAAAAGAATTTCAGCAAGGTGGATGTGCAGCGGCTGCGGTGAAATTTTTAATACAGAGTCAAAACCTCCAAAAAGCTTCGGAGTTTGCGACAAATGCAGTGGCACACTTGTCCAGCGGGATGACGATAAACCTGAAGCAATCAAAACAAGATTCGAGTATTATCTTCAAAATACAAAAGAGTTAATTGATTATGCAGACGTCAAAGGGAATCTTACAAAAGTGAACGGAGATCGTCCCATTGAGGAAATTGCGAAAGACCTGGAAGAAATAGTTCGGAAGGCGAAAGAAGATGATCAAAATTAAATCTCCGGGAGAAATTCAAATTATGAGTGAGGGGGGTATCAGGCTTGGTAGAATTAAGAAAACATTAGCCGCTGCGGTTAAGCCGGGCGTGACGGCTCTCGATATCGAAAACTTGGCGATGAAGTTAATAAAAGAGGAAGGAGTCGAGCCATCTTTTGATAAAGAACCCAATTATTACTGGGCGACATGTATAAATATAAACGAAGGTCTAGTGCACGGAATTCCAACATCCGATGTTATTTTTAAAAACGGTGACATAGTCAGTATTGATGTTGGAATTTATTACAAGGGTTTTCATACAGATACATCTATTACTGTTGGGGTAAGCCCCGCACCGGAAGTTAAAAAATTTTTAGGTACGGGAGAACTGGCTTTGCAAAAAGCCCTGAAAGAAGTTAAAGAAGGCAACTATATCTATGATATTTCGAATGCAATACAGCAAGTTGTTGAGGGTGCGGGATATTCAACCATAAAAGCGCTTGTTGGGCATGGGGTGGGCCGTAAACTCCACGAAGATCCGCAAATTCCCTGTTTTGTGCCCGGAAGGGTTGAGGATAGTCCCGTAATCAAAAAGGGAATGGTACTGGCAGTTGAAGTAATGTACGCAGCGGGATCCGACAAAGTTGAGATCTTGGAAGACGGATGGACAATTGCTATGCGTGATGGTAAAATATCAGGACTTTTCGAGGATACAGTTGCCGTAACGGAAAAAGGAGCACAAGTTTTAACGAGATGAAAACCAAGAATGTAGTTGAGGTAGATGGTACAGTTTCTGCCGCCCTTCCCAACACAATGTTCAGAGTTGAGCTTGTGGATGGCAAGGTCATTTTGGCAACATTGACCGGGAGAATGCGCAGGAATTACACAAGAGTTTTTCCGGGAGACAGGGTGAAAGTCGAAATGACACCTTACGACGAAGGTAGAGGCCGAATAGTGTACAAATATTGATATAAAATATATGAAAGTTTTAAGTTCGATAAAAGCCAGATGTAAGGACTGTAAGATTGTTAGGCGCAAAGGCGTTTTATACGTCATTTGCAAAAATCCCAGGCATAAGCAGCGTCAGGGATGACGAAAACAAGCCAGGATTAATTTCCTATTTATTAAAACATGACAAGAATTGCCGGCATTGATTTACAAGATAATTGGAAAGCAAATTATGCTCTCACCAAAATTAGAGGGTTAGGCTGGACTTTGTCCGAAAAAGTTTTAAAAGATTGTGGCATTGATATCAAAAAAAGAGTATCGGATTTGTCCAGTGAAGAAATTTCAAAAATAAACACAGAACTTGAAAAATATCAAATAGAAGGTGATATAGCCAGAGTAGTTAGGGAAAACATTCAGAGACTGCAAATAATCGGTTCGTACCGTGGTATGAGACATGTGAGAGGTCTTCCGGCAAGAGGACAAAGAACAAGAACAAACGCCCGTACAAAACGCGGAAAAAGAAAGACAGTGGGAGCCTTTAAGAAAGAAATGCTGTCCAAGATGACTGCGAACAAAGACGAAAAAGCAAAATAACAATATGGCGACTAAAGCTAAAAAAACAATCAATAAGGAAGTCGGTTTGGGTAGGGTTTACATTTCCGCTTCCTTTAACAACACCTTGGTAACCGTTACCAACACCCAAGGAGAAACTTTAGCTTGGGGATCCTCAGGCGCATCCGGGTTCAAAGGTACAAGGCGCGCAACACCATTTGCCGCAACAAGTGCGGTTGAAAAAGTGATAAATAAGGTTAAAGATGTGAATGGGGTTAATGAAGTTGAAATTTATGTTAAAGGTCCCGGTGCGGGACGCGATGCAGCTTTAAGAGCCATAAAGGCTACGGGAGTTAAAATTTCCTTGATTGCAGATATTACACCGGTTCCACATAACGGACCAAGACCGAAGAAGAAACGCAGAGTCTAAAATTTAAAAATATATGGCAAAATACGTCGGACCAAAAGACAGATTGAGCAGGCGCGAAGCATTTGACATTTTCAGTGCAGGCGCAAAGTTAACCAGACTTAATGTTCCCCCTGGAGTCCATGGACCAAAGGGGACGGGGGGCTCTTCTCAGTATGGTAAACAGCTTCGTGAGAAACAAAAAGTTAAGAGAATTTATGGCATCTTGGAGAAGCAGTTTAGGAGATACGTTGATGAAGCCTCCAAATCCAGAGGAAATACCGGGGAGGCACTCTTGGTTAGCCTTGAAAGACGTCTTGATAATGCCGTTTTTAGACTGGGCTTTGCTCCTAGCAGGCCGGCAGCCAGACAAATCGTTTCTCATAGGCACATTTTAGTGAATGGCCAGAAAGTAAACATACCCTCATTTAGTTTGAAAATTGGAGATGTAGTTACACTAGATGCCAAAGCTTCAAATATACCTGAGGTTAAAAATGCTTTTGATCAAAAAGACCTAAAAATCCCATCCTGGCTTGAAAGAAAAGCACTTGTCGGCAAAGTTTCATCGTACCCGAAGCGTGAGGATATAACTGAGTCAGTAAGCGAGCAGGATATTGTTGAGTTCTACTCGAGGTAATACAGGGAGATGGGTTAGTATTCCATTCCCAGTCCGGGAAGATCGTGTTGAAATCAGCTTGAGGGTAGGATATAATACCTACATTCGTTATAACAATAAATATGAACGAGCCAACTTTTGAAATAAAGGAAGAAAAGAAAGAAACCAATTACGGCAGATTTGCCATCACCCCCCTCGAACAGGGATATGGGCTTACTATCGGTAATGCATTAAGAAGGGTTCTTTTGGTATCTCTTCAGGGTATGGCTGTTACCTCCGTTAAAATTGCCGGCGTTAAGCATCAATTTTCTACTTTGTCGGGAATGAAGGAAGATACGGTCGAATTCATCCTTAACCTCAAAAAAGTCAGATTCTCGGGAAGTACGGATAAATCAGTTAAGGCAACTTTGGAAGTGAACAAAGCCGGTGAATTCACAGCCAAGGAAATTAAAGTTGGCGGGGGAATCGAAGTTGCAAACCCCGATCTTGTTTTAGGCACTCTCAATAAAGGATCAAAACTTTCGGCCGAAATAACAATTGAAAGCGGTACTGGTTTTTCGCCTGCAGAGGACAGGCCATCTGACACAATCGGCCTTATTCCGGTTGACGCATCTTTTTCACCCGTAAAAAGAGTAAGTTATAAAATTGAAGAAACCCGCGTCGGCAGACTGACAAATTACGACAAGCTTATTTTGGAAATTTGGACCGATGGGACAATTGAAGCCAGCAGTGCAATTACGGATTCGGCAAAAACATTAATGAGTTACTTTGCCCAAATCGTTAACCCTAAAGTAGTAGAAAAACAAGAAGAAGCCCCCAAGGATGAGTTGGGACTCACCGGTAAACTTTCAGTTGAAGAGATTGGACTTCCAACAAGAGTAGCCAATGCTTTGATTAAGGCAGGTTTTGAAACAGTTGAACAGCTTGCCCATGCAAAGAAAGAAGATTTGGTAAAAGTCAGAAACCTCGGTGAAAAATCCCTCAAAATTGTAGCTGCAGCACTCGGAACAAAAGGTGTCGAGTTCCTCGCAATTAAGTAAAACCTATGAACAAGAAAGTGTTCGGAAGAAAACTTTCCCGATCCCGTCCGGCTAGAGAAGCCCTGTTTGCCTCTTTAGCGAAGGCATTGATCATGAATGGGAAAATAGTAACCACTCGCGCAAAAGCAAAGGCGGTTATAGGGAGTGTGGAAAAAATGGTAACCCTTTCTAAAAAGGGAGGTCTTGCATCGAGGAGAAAGGTTTTGGGAAAGTTGGACAACAAAAGAGAAGCAACTGAAGTTCTTTTTAAAAACATCGCCAAAGCTTTTTCCGAGAAAAGCTCAGGTTTTGTAAGGTCTATTTCTCTTCCAAGGAGAGTTGGTGACAACGCACAAATGGTAAGATTGGAGTGGACGGAGAAAATTGAGTATGACACAAAAGTAAAAGAGGAAAAAAAGTCTAAAAAAACAATAAAAAAAGAAGAAAAGAAAGAAATTAAAAAAGTTATCAAAAAAGGAGAAAAATGAAAACATTTCAACCAACACCAAAAGATATTAAAAGAAAATGGCACTTAGTTGATGCCAAAGACGAAATCCTGGGAAGACTTGCAACCAAAGTTGCAGAATTTTTGACCGGTAAGGGGAAAACAACATTTAGCCGCCATATGGATACGGGGGATTATGTTGTTGTAATTAATGCAGAAAAAATAATGGTTTCCGGCAGGAAAGCATCACAGAAAGTTTACAGGACCCACTCGGGTTATCCTTCAGGATTTAAAGAAAAATCTTATGACATGGTAATGAGATCACATCCCGAAAGAATAATCGAGCACGCGGTTTCCGGCATGATTCCCGATAATCGTTTAAAAAGTGACAGGATGTTGAGACTTAAAGTAGTAGTCGGAGATAAAAATCCATATGAGGCAGAATTTAAGAAAGAAAACAAAGTTTCGACTTTGTCGTAAAAATGACAAAAATTAAAAAAATTGATTATATATTTGCAATCGGGAGAAGGAAAGAAAGCTCCGCCCGCATCAGGCTCTATCGTGGAAAAGGGGAAAACACAGTCAATGGAATGCCCGCCTCAAAGTATTTTCCGGGAGAGCTCAATGCAAAAGTAATTGCCAAACCATTTGGAGCTACAGAGACATCCGACAAATATTATTTTTCGGCAAAGGTTGCAGGGGGCGGAAAAGAAGGACAGCTGAATGCCCTTACTTTGGGAATTTCCAGAGGTCTTGTAAAAGTTGCGCCTGATAAAAATAAAATTATTTTGAAGAAATTGAATCTTTTAACCAGAGACTCCAGGGAGAGACAAAGAAGGATGGTTGGTAAGGGCGGAAAAGCCAGACGCGCCAAGCAAAGTCCGAAGCGTTAAAAAACAGTTGAAATTCTGAGCGCTGTCGAAGGATGATCCCCAAAAAAGATAAGCTTCTATACTAAACACGGCTTGCCTCTCGGTATTTTTAATACCTCGTGGTAAAATGGCTTTGAATTACGGGGTGTAGTTCACCGGTAGAATAGGCGCATGGGGTGCGTCTGAACTCGGTCCAATTCCGAGCACCCCGACTAGAATCAATTTTCCCCATTGAATTATTTTAACCGCCGTTGTAAAAGATAGAGACAATGCCAAAATCAAAAAAACCTGAAATTGAAGCTCCGGTTAAGCAGGAAGGAAGCTCCGCAAAACTTCAAGCGATAAGGCTTGCGATGGACCAGATTGAAAAACAATATGGAAAAGGATCCATTATGCGTTTGGGTGGGGATTCCGGCGAAAAATACAAGATTGATGTGATTTCCACGGGTTCATTGGCGGTCGATTTGGCACTGGGTGTTGGAGGGCTTCCCAGAGGCCGTATAGTCGAAATCTACGGTCCTGAAGCCTCAGGGAAGACCACTCTAGCCCTTTCTGTTGTTGCTGAGGCTCAGAAGCACGGTGGACAGTGTGCGTTTGTAGATGCCGAGCACGCGCTTGACCCTGTCCGTGCCGAGATCCTTGGAGTCGACCTTGACAACCTTCTTATGTCCCAACCCGACACGGGTGAGCAGGCTTTGGAAATTACGGAAACTTTAATCAGATCCGGTGCAATTGATGTTGTGGTAGTTGATTCTGTTGCAGCCCTTGTACCGAGGGCGGAACTTGAAGGGGAAATGGGAGATGCTGTCATGGGAATGCAGGCGCGCCTTATGTCTCAAGCGTTAAGAAAACTAACCGGAGCAATTTCCAAAAGTAAAACCGTTCTAATATTTACCAACCAGCTTAGACAAAAAATCGGAGTTATGTTTGGTAATCCGGAAACAACTCCGGGAGGATTAGCTCTTAAATTCTACTCATCCGTGAGAATCGATCTTAGAAGAATAGAGGTCCTTAAAGACGGGGAGAAAGTGATCGGTTCAAGACATCGTGCCCGCATTGTCAAAAACAAAGTCGCACCCCCGCTTCGCGTTGCCGAGTTTGACATAATGGAGTCTGAAGGAATCAGTAGAGGCGGAGGAATTTTGGATGTGGGACTTGAACTTGGGCTTATCGGTAAAAGCGGTTCATTCTTTAATTATGAAGACAAACCCATAGCTCAAGGTAAGGAAGCCGCCAAACTTTATTTGAGAGATAACCCCAAGATTGCAGACGAAATCGACAAAAAAATCCGCGATATGGTAGCTTCAGGGAAAAAACTTCCAAAAGAAATTGGAGAAGAAAAGGAAGACTGATCTTTCGGCATATGCCAACCGTTACCCTGCTTAAGCCTCAAAAAAACGGCAAAAGAGTCAACGTCTATCTTGACGGAGTCTTCAGTTTCGGAATTGATCTTGATAATCTTGTTTTATCTAATATTAAAATAGGCGCGGAGTTGACCGACGATGAAGTTAAAAAAATAGTCAGGAAAGCTGAATTTCAAAAAACCCTGGACAGACTTCTCAGATTTACGATGATCAGGCCCAGAAGCGAAAAAGAAATAAACGACTACCTGAAAAAGAAAAAAGTTCATGAAAGTCTCTGGAAAGATCTTTTTGACAAGTTGAAGCATTTTGAGCTTTTGGACGATGCAAAATTTACTAAATGGTGGGTGGATCAGCGCCTCGCCTTCAAAAAAATTTCTACAAGGGTGTTGAAACTTGAACTCGGTAGTAAGGGTATAAGTAAAAATATCATCGATGATGTACTAGAAAAAACTCCGATTGATGAGGAAAAAATGGCCAGAGAGCTTTTGGAAAAAAGAGCCTATAAATGGGACAACCTGGATCCAAAAGTTGCCAAACAAAAAAAGTTTCAATATTTGGCAGGAAAGGGGTTTAGTTGGGACATTATTGAAAAAGTGGTCATAAAAAGGTAGAATATACCTTAAGAGTCAAAGAATATGGTAAAGGATACTCAAATTTCAGCTTCTTTTGCCGCAGGTCTTATCTAAAGACTATTTCTTCTTTGGCTCAAATTAAATTATGAATACGCGTGACGAATATATTGATAAATTAAGCAAGGTTGCAAAAATGACCCCTGATGAGGCTAAAAGAGTCCTCCTTGATGAAGTTCAAAAAGACTTAACCGGTGAAATTGCCAAGAAAATTAGGGCTGCCGAAGAGAAAATTAAGGAAGAAGCTCACGACAAAGCGGAAGAAATCCTAATAGATGCCATGAAGCATGGGGCAACCGAATATACAGCTGAGTACACAGTTTCTTCGGTAAAAGTTCCCAACGAGGATGTTAAGGGCAGAATCATCGGTGCCGGGGGTAGGAACATTAGAACTTTTGAAAAAGAAGCCGGGGTTGAAATTGAAATCGACGAAACAGACGAAATCAGACTTTCATCGTTTGACTCTGTAAGACGCGAAATTGCCAGGCGAGCTCTGGATATTTTAATTAAAGATGCCCGAATTCAGCCGTCAAGGATTGAAGAAGTAATACGTCAAGTGAAAACCGAAATGGAGGATGTCCTTCTTGAGGAGGGAAAGAAGGTTACTCACGAATGTGGTGTTTACAATTTATCCGTCGAACTTATGCGCATGATTGGCCGTTTCAGGTTTAGAACTTCCTATGGTCAAAATCTCGGAATTCACACTATTGAAGAAACCAGAATGGGAGTTGCTATTGCAAATGAAATCGGGGCAAATGCAGATGTGGTAAGACTTGGATGTTTACTCCACGATATTGGGAAAGTGATTACAAATGAAGAAGGAAACCATATTGAACTTGGTGTGAATTTGCTTAAAAAATATGGAATTCCCAAAGAAGTCATAGCTTGTGTGGCGGAACATCATGAAGACAGGCCTTTTTCCAGCAATGAAAGTGTAATTGTTTGGATGGCGGACGCCATTTCCGGAAGCAGGCCCGGTGCCCGCTACGAGCCGCACGAAGATTATGTTAAAAGAATGAGTACGATAGAGGATGTTGCGAAAGGTTTTCCCGGAGTGGATGTTGCCTTTGCATTTCAAGCGGGTCGTGATGTCCGTGTAATTGTTAATCCGGATGAGGTCGATGACGATAAACTAACCGTATTGGCGCATGACATTGCCAGAAAGCTGGAAAAAGAAGCAGAATACGCGGGACAAATCAAAGTTTCCGTTATCCGCGAAGTCAGAGCCACAGAAACAACTTCAGCAAAATAAATTGTTTTTCTTGACATTTTATAAATCTTGCCGTATTCTTGAGGCAATATGACAAAAGCAGAACTTCTTGACCAGGTTGCCAGAAAGGCACACCTAACCAAAAAAGCGGCAGAAGAGGCAATTGATGTTTTTTTGGATGAGGTTGGCAGAGTTCTTAGTAAAGGCGAAAAAGTTGTTCTTTCCGGATTTGGAACTTTTAGGGTGATTTCGATGAAAGGTAAAACCGTTAAAATTCCAAAAACAGAAAAGTTGGTTACGATCAAGACCCACAGACTTCCGAGATTTACTCCGGGTAAAAAACTCAAAAGACAAGTCTCCCGATAATTATTAATTTATAATTATTCGATGGTATACTCTAGCTATGGATAGAGCCATAATTGTCGATGGTTTAGTAAAAGATTTTGAAGTTACGGAAAGGGAACCGGGACTGACAGGTGCTTTTAAATCCCTTATTTCTCCCAAGAAAAAAATAGTTAATGCACTTAAGGGAGTTTCTTTTTCAATTCAACCGGGTGAGCTTGTTGGTTTTATAGGACCAAACGGTGCAGGGAAGACTACAACATTAAAAACACTTTCAGGTCTTTTGTATCCGACAGCCGGTTTTGTGGAAGTTTTGGAATTTGATCCCTGGAAGAGAAATCCTGAGTTTTTAAAACAAATCTCTCTTGTGATGGGGCAGAAAAACCAGCTTTGGTGGGATCTTCCCGCAATAGAAACCTTTGAACTGAACCGTGCAATTTATGATATTCCGACGCGTTCATATAATGAAAACCTGAAGGAATTAACGGAGCTGCTGGACGTCGAGAAACTTCTCAATACGCCTGTCAGAAAACTTTCTTTGGGGCAACGCATGAGAATGGAACTGGTTGCTGCCCTCATTCACAAACCTAAAGTTTTATTTTTGGATGAACCGACAATTGGTCTTGATATCATTGCCCAGCAAAAAGTCCGCGATTTTATCTACGATTACAATCGCAAATATAACGCCACGGTTCTTCTGACATCCCACAATATGGGTGATCTTATCAACTTAGCAAGACGCGTAATCATCATCAATGACGGAAAAATTCTTTATGACGGGGCTTTTGAGGATCTGATTATGCAATATGCCAAAGAAAAAATTATTAAGGCGACCCTTTCCAACGAAAATAACATTTCCAATTTAGAAAAGATCGGAAAAATTAAAAAGTTATCTTTTCCTGAAGTAGTTCTTTCCGTTCCGCGTTCGGCTGCAGCTGTTGCCGCCTCGGAACTTTTGCAAAATTTTCCAGTTGATGACCTGACAATCGAAGAAATCCCGATTGAGGAAATTATCAGAAAAGCATTCAAAAGTGAACCGAAAAAATGAGAAAGTATTTGCAGATCTTCAAGATTTCCTTTGAGGAGGAATTTACCTACAGATTAAATTTCATTCTTTGGAGAATTCGAAACGTCATGCAAATTTTTCTTACCTACTTTATTTGGAGTACTGTTTATTCCGATCCGGCAAAGCAAATTTTTGGCTACGACAGAACAAAAATTTTAACTTACGTATTTGGAATAATGATAGTTAGAGCTTTGGTCCTATCAGCTCGGGCAATGGATGTATCAAATGACGTGGCAAGCGGAAACCTTTCAAATTATCTGACAAAACCGGTGAATTATTTTAAATACTGGTTTACAAGAGACATTTCAAGCAAAGTTTTAAATTTGATTTTCGCTACGGTAGAATTTATTTTGCTTTTTTTGGTTTTAAAACCCCCCTTTTTGTTTCAAACAAATATTGCCGTAATTTTGGCATTTTTAGTAAGCATAATCTTTGCGGTTATCATATATTTCCTGATTCTTTTTTTGCTTAGCTCAATCCCCTTTTGGATTCCGGAGATAGGTTGGGGCTCTCATTTCTTGGTTACAGTGGTAATTGTAGAGGCATTATCAGGTTCGCTTTTCCCGATAAATATTTTGCCCCAGGGTTTGCAGTCGATAATTTTAGCAACCCCTTTTCCGTATCTGATTTATTTTCCTGTTGAGGTGTATTTGGGTAATATTAGCGGTTGGGCTCTTTTTGGGGGTTTGATGGTTGCCGCGTCTTGGGTAGGAGTTTTATGGGTTTTTCTTAATGTTGTTTGGCAAAAAGGACTAAAAGTCTATCAGTCATTTGGGGGCTAATATTATGTTTAAAAAATATTTTAAGATTTGGTGGATGATGAGCAGAAATTCTTTTTCGGCGGTATTGGGACAAAAACTTGCCCTTTCGATGTTTTTAGTCGGAAAGATTTTTCGGTTTATTTTCTTTTTCCTTTTTTTGTATTTTCTTTTGAAAGGAACAGGAAGTCTGGCCGGCTATTCCGGCAACCAAATTATTTTCTTCTTTTTGACGTTTAGTCTGGTTGATGTAACAACACAGTTCTTGTTTAGAGAAGTTTATAAGTTTAGGCCAATGATAATAAAAGGGGATTTTGACTTGGTTTTGGTGAAGCCGCTTAATGCCCTTTTTCGGGTTCTCATGGGAGGGGCTGATGTCATTGATTTAATAACAATTCCACCGCTTGTTGTTTTAACAATCGTTTATGGTGTGAGTCTCCATCCGATGATGTCCGGAGTCTTGATTTATTTAATTTTATTAATAAACGGTTTTTTGATTGCCACGGCTTTTCATATAGCAATTCTGGCGTTTGCAATTGTCACTACAGAAGTCGACCATGCAGTGATGATTTACAGAGATTTAACTAATTTAGGAAGACTTCCTGTAGATATTTACAAAGAACCTCTAAAAGGATTTTTAACTTACTTAATACCTGTCGGAATTATGATGACGACTCCGGTAAAAGCCATGATTGGCAGTGCGAGTGTTCTTGGAATAATAATAGCTTTTTCGGCCGGTATTTTATCGATGCTTCTTTCTCTAAAGTTTTGGAATTTTGCTCTTACAAAGTATACTAGCGCCAGCAGCTAAAAATGAATAAATTATTGGTTGTTTGTGGCCCCACATCAACCGGAAAAACCGGCTTGGCAATTTCTCTTGCTAAAAAATTTAATGGGGAAATAGTTTCTGCCGACTCCCGCCAGGTCTACAAAGGTTTAAATATCGGAACGGGTAAAGATTTACCAAAAGGCGCAAAACTTAAATATTTGTGGATGAAAAGATTTGGCTATTATGAAATTAAGGACGTAAAAATTTGGGGATATGATTTGGCTGATTCAAGACACAGTTTTAGTGTGTCTCAATATTTAAAATTTGCCGAAAGGATTATTGCTGACATAATTAAAAGAGGAAAATTGCCCATACTGGTGGGCGGTACCGGCCTTTACATAAAAGGAGTTATCGACGGGATTTCCACGGCAGAGGTTCCCAAAAGCGGTGCTTTAAGAAAAAGTTTAGAAGATAAGTCTCCGGAAGAGCTTTTTGAAAACCTGGCGCAAATAGATTCAATAAAAGCTGCAGTAATGAATGTTTCTGACAAGAAAAATCCAAGACGTCTAGTTCGTGCGATAGAGATAGCCATGTGGCGGGTGAATCATGGTAGCAAGGGGTCTGAAATGAAAAACAAAAGGATTGATCTTGATGTTTTGCAAATAGGGCTTGCCGCAAATGAAAAATATTTAAACAACAAAATTGAGCAGAGAGTATCGGAGAGATTTAAAGAAAAGCTAAAAAACGAAATAGCAAACTTATTAAAAAATCATGTTGATTGGGAGATGCAATCAATGAGCTCAATGGGGTATGGTGAGTGGCGGGATTTCTTTGAAGGGAGAAAATCGGAAAAGGAAGTAATAGAAACTTGGGAAAAAGAAGAAAAAAAGTATGTAAAAAGACAAATAACCTGGTTTAAAAAAGACGGTAGGATAAAATGGTTTGATATAACTAATAAGGATTACCCCGAAAGTGTGGAAAAAATAGTCGAAAAATGGCATAATAGAGCCGATGCTTAGGAAAATTGATATTTCTCACAGAACTATTATTTTTACAGTCCTGTTTCTTTTAGGACTGGGACTTCTCTATTTTATTCGTGGAATAATCTTAGAACTTTTTGTTGCCTTCTTACTAATGACGATTTTAGACCCTTTAGTAAATTTGTTTGCCAGACTTAAAATTCACAGAAGCTTGTCGGTTATTATTACTTATATTTTGGTCCTCGGAATTTTTGGATGGGTTATTGCCCTGATCGCTCCGGCTTTGGTTCAACAAACAACAAATTTTGTCAGTGCGTTTCCAACATACCTTTCAAATATTGGTTTAAATTCCTCTGAAACAGCGGGTATAACTAGCGGAATTTTGAATCAAATAGGGGGCGTTTTGAATTTTACCTTTTCCGTTTTTTCTAATTTTATTTCCGTAATCACTGTTTTGGTTTTTGCATTCTATATGCTTATGGGCTATAGCGGCATGAGAGATCAGATAGTTCTTTTGCTGGGTCAGGAAAAGGGGCAGAGGGTAAGCAAATTAATTATTGCAATTGAAGAAAGACTAGGTAAATGGTCCAGAGGAGAACTGCTTTTAATGCTGGTGGTAGCAATAGGGAATTATTTGGGATTCCTTTTACTTAAAATTCCGTTTGCCCTTCCCTTGGCTGTCCTTACGGGGATATTTGAGATAGTTCCGGTCCTGGGACCAATTATTTCTGCCGTTCCTGCTATTCTTATCGGATTTGGAATCTCGCCATTAACAGGAGTAGGCGCTGCGGCCGTAGCATTTTTAGTTAATCAATTGGAAAATTACGTTTTGGTTCCTAAAATAATGCAAAAGTCGGCAGGTGTTTCTCCACTTTTAGTTCTTATTTCAATAACAATTGGAGCAAAGCTGGCAGGGGTCATGGGAGTAATTATTGCAGTCCCTTTCGTAATTATGTTGCAGGTGTTTTTAAAGGAATATCTGGGAAAAGAAAATTAAACTCCACAAAAAACCACCATTTCTGGTGGTTTTTGTACTCTGAAGATTAGTAAGCCAGGTTCTGTTTCTCGATGATCATCCATCTAACGCCCTCGAACCTCGGGACTTGGGAAAGCGCCTCAAACGTCCCTTTCGGAGGTTGCAGCGGGGAGGATTGCCTCTTTTCACTCGTTTCCTTCTACCTTTAGGGTAAAAGAATCGACATAGTTTCTGTGGCTCTCACTGGCCAAACCTAAGATTGCTCTTAAGCCCGTCTCCAGCTTGCGCTGGACACCCTGCTTTCTGCTGCCTGGACTTTCCTCTGTATTTAGAGCTAGGCTCAAATACAGCGATCATCCTTTCTCCAGAGTGCTAAGAGTATACCACCTTTTGAGCTATTTTTCAGTAAAAACCCACTGGAATGTATAGGAGTCAACGCTTTGATTTACCACGGTGTGTTTGTACTGAATCTGTGGTATAATGCACTATCTAGCTTATAATTTTGGCCGTTTGGATAAACTTCTAATATTTAAGCTCGACAATATGAACAAACGACTTTTCGTAGCTGGCCTACCCTTTTCAAGCACCCAGGATGAGTTAAGAGATCTTTTTGCCAGTGTGGGGAATGTTGTGTCCACATCGATTATCACCGACAGAGAAACAGGCAGATCAAAAGGTTTTGGTTTTGTGGAAATGGAAACTTCTGAGGAGGCGTCCAATGCAATTGCTAAACTTAATGACACTGATTTTGGTGGAAGAAAGTTGATTGTTGCTGAGGCCAAACCAATGGAGGAAAGACGCGACAGATCCCAAGGAGGGGGTTTTGGTGGAAGAAGTGGAGGATTTGGGAAAAGAGAAGATTTCGGAAGGCGCGAGGGGGGACGTGGAAGTTTTGGAAGAAGTGGAAAAAGTGGTCATAGACCTGGAAGAGGGGGGTTTAGCAGATGAGCAAATGTCCACGCTGCGGAAAAGAGAGAGTAATAGTCTCTTCTCACGATGAGATGATATCTAAATCAAAGATCACCTACACACAAACTATTTGTCCTGATCCTGAGTGCCAAAAAGTAGTCGAAAAAAATCTTAAAAACGATGAGAAAAAACGGGCGGTATTGAAAGATGAACAGGAAAAAAGGTTGCTTCAAAGACTGGCTGCTAAAAAAGTCCTAAATATTTCTTAGATTCTTCTATTTAGTATAATATATCCATATGAGACTTCGGCTCCGGGGTTTTACTCTGGTTGAGATCTTGATTGTTGTTGCACTTATTGGAACTTTAATAGTATTTTCCTTATTAAATGTACCCACTCAAATTGCAAAAGCCCAGGACGCAGAAAGAAAAGGAGACATTGATGAAATCGGTAAATTTGTTGAAGAATTTTATATTGATACCGGTTGTTATCCTGTCTCGGTACCCGCTTGCGGAAATCCTTTTCGTCTAGGTAACAAAACTTACATTTCAAATCTCCCCTGTGATCCTGCAACATCAAATTCATATGTATATGTCAGTGAAATTAATTCCTGTCCCGGCTGGTTCCAACTTTATGGGAATTTGGATTACACAGAGGACAGTATTATAGATACGCTTGGTTGTCGAAACGGCTGTGGACCAAAATGTCAATTTAATTATGGGACGGCCAGTTCAAATGTAAGATTAAATCCGTTTTGCCAAAATATGGATGGCAATCCACCTCCGGCGACATCCCCTCCGGCCCAGGAGCCTTCCAACTTACAGTATGTTTGTGCTCCGGGAGGTGGATGTGAAGCATTTATGTTTCCTGAACTTTCGGGTTGTCCGGATATTTATTTGGACGATCCGACCTGTCAGGATCAGTGTGGTGACCCCAAAAACAGGTGTCACGATTCGAGAGGAAAAACAAACTAGAGTTGTCTTTCAGACACTTTCAAGGCGGAGAATTGAGTTCTGCTAAAATACTTCTATGAAGATAATTGTCCAGCGGGTTAAAGAAGCAAAGGTTGTTCTGATTCCCGACCAAAGAGTTGTTGGAAAGATCGGAGAGGGACTTTTTGTTTTGGTCGGTTTTAAAAAAGGGGACACGGAAAAAGAAGTCGCAATGTTGGCAGAAAAGCTTTCAAAACTACGCGTTATGAAAGATGGGGAGAAAAAAATGAATCTTTCGGTAAAGGAAATCGGGGCAAGTGTTTTGGTCGTTTCTCAATTCACGCTTTATGCGGATACCAAAGGGGGCAATAGACCTAGTTTTATAAATGCGGAAGATCCCGTTAGGGCAAGGCAGCTTTATGAACTTTTTGTTAATAAATTAAAAGAAAAAGATATTAAGGTCGAAACCGGAAGTTTTGGTGATTATATGCAAATAGAAACGGTAATGGATGGGCCTGTAACAATAGTTTATTCAGATTAGTCTTTCTTTTCTCAAAAACTCCTCCAGTCTTTTCTTTGAAGTAAACTGCCGGCCGATAGAAACAAATAATCTATTCATATCCGGCCAGTATTTTTTGGGAACAACTTTTATCAACTCTTTTTCTGTTTGTTCCGGAGTTTTTGTATGAACCCAGCCAAGGAGATTGGAAATTCTATGAACGTGAGTATCCACGGCAATTGCAGGAACACCAAAAGCCCTATTCAAAACTAAATTGGCAGTTTTTATTCCAACACCAGGCAGGGTGTTTAATTCCTTTTGGGTTTTTGGGACTTTCCCGCCATAGCTTGTGAGGACAATCCTTGCAAGCGTCTTGAGATGCTTTGCTTTCGTTTTGTAAAAACCTACGGGATAGATTAACTTTCCAATTTCGTTAATTTCTAACTGATTCAACTTCTCTAAATTTGGAGCTATTTTAAATAGACGCTTTGAAGCTTCTAATGTAACCCCGTCTTTTGTTCTGGCAGACAGGAGAGTTGAAACTAAAGTCTTATATGGGTCGGAACCAAAGATTTCGAGGGGAACCAAAATGTAATTTTTTTCAAATACCTTGAATACTTTCGCGAAATTCATATTAGTGGGGAACACAAAAGGGGCCGGTCATGCCGGTGCCCTTTTGCTTTAAACGTTTAAAATCAAAGGTTATTTGCCTCCGATCTTGAACATGGTTGTGCCACAGACTTCACAAACAGCCTTTGTGGCTTTCTTACCATTTTTCATGGTAACTTCTTGTGCGTCTTTTCCTTCTCTCTTGGCGCGGCACTTTACACAGTACATCATAATTTCTCACCTCCAGTCTTCAGGACAGAATAAATTTGCTCCAGGCTAAGTATATCACCAGCTCCAGTATTAATATGAGGCTGATACGAATTAAGCTTCGCACGATACTTTTCCGGTTGATAGTTGCAGCCTCAGCTTGTGCCAAAGATTCGGCTCTTTTGGCATGCCTGTCTGAGCCTAACGTCATATTTTTGCTGAATTTAGTTTCCCCCTTGACATGAACTTTTTTTATTGGCCTTGGCTCCCAAGAAACCAGGAACCCGTAATGGGGGTTTTCCTTATTTTTTCTGGTCCGTATTTCAACCATACCCTTAGTCTATATCTCCTTGACACTAACTTTTCAAGATGTAAAAATGACACAAGCCTGCCGGGAACCTGATGCAAAACTTGAGTATATATATTTATGTAATTTTTGGAGTTTGGCTTTTGGCTTTAAGCTTTTTTCTGTATCGTTTTTTTGCTCTTTATAAAAAGTTAACGAAAGGGATTGAGGTAACCGATATTAAAAAAATTCTGGAGAAAATATTGGTCCGTGGAGACGAAAACACCAAAAACATCAAAGAACTTGTTAAAAAGATCGACATAATCGATGATAACGACAGACGTCATATTCAAAAAGTTGGACTTGTGAGGTTTAATCCGTTTAGCGAACTTGGCGGGGACCATAGTTTTTGTCTGGCCATTCTCGATGATAGAGATACGGGAGTCGTTATTACCGGTCTACACACCAGAGACAGAACAAGAGTTTATATGAAAGATATTAAAAATGGCAAAAGCAGCCTTGAACTCTCCGCAGAGGAAAAGAAAGCGGTTGTTGATGCGCAAAAAAGCAAATAAGTGATAGAATTAAAAATACGTTGTTTTTATGGATAAATTTAGTTTTAAAAATTTGTTCGGATCAAAAAAAAGTGTAGTTATTGCAAGTTTTATTGGTCTTTTCCTGATCTCTGTGGGGATTTCCCTTGTGGTCTTTTATTATGTTTCTCCTCAAGGAGCCTCGAAACTTCTCAGCGGAGTAGGCAAGAAGACTAAAATTAATATAAATCTTCCCAAAACTGAAGAGTGTCCGATAAATGGTCAGATGTATACCAAGGCGGAAAGTGAAATTTGGGGCGAGCGACGTCCCGTTACCGCAATGATTGAAAATCATGTCGAGGCAAGACCAGAATCCGGCTTATCGCGCGCCGATGTTATTTATGAGGTTGTGGCAGAAGGTGGAATTACTAGATTTATGTCGGTATTTTATTGCGGTGCTGCAGCTGAGGATGTTCAGGTGGCTCCAATTAGGAGTGCCAGGGTTTATTTTATAAATATGGCTGCAGGTTATGGAAAAGATCCGATTTTCCTGCATCAGGGAGGGGCAAATAATATATGCAGTACTTGTCCGGGTGGTGTTAAGCCAAGCTCCCAAATTGACCCTACGGTTAACACTGTGACACTACTTGAGAAATTAGGTTGGGGTGGGGGTTCAGACGGCAACAACTTTGATGGTGGTTATAATATTGGCTACCCCATTGTTATTCGCAATCAATATCGTCTGGATAGCAACAATGCCTCCGCTTGGGAACATGCGGTCGTTGCCGACCTGGATGAGGTTTGGAAAGAGGCCGGCAAAAGAGGCTATAACTACGAAGACAGCAATGGCACTGCCTGGACAGAAGGTTTCAGAAAATGGCTTTTTCAAGATGGAAAAGCGGCAACTTCACCGATGGCTTTCGATATTAAATTTAATTTTTGGGAGAGTATGCCGGGTTATGATGTTGAGTGGAAGTATGATTCTACTACAAATTCTTACTTAAGATTTAATGGTGGAAGCGCTCACCTTGAATGGGAGTTTGATAAACCCCAGCTTTCCGCGAAAAATGTTGTGATAATGTTTGTAGCCGAGAAGGGCCCCGTAGACACGGAACGCCACATGTTCTATCAGGTTATTGGAACGGGTAAGGCCTTGATTTTCCAGAATGGCGAGGTGATTCAGGGAACATGGAAAAAGGCATCTGCGCTTGACAGGGAGGTTTTTTATGATACAAATGGAAAAGAGATAAAGATGGTTAGAGGACAGACCTGGGTAGAGTTAGTTCCCGCCAAAAATGCGGTAACTTATTAAATTTTAACTGCTCCAAAAAATAGATGGCAAATTTAGCAGACATTATTACTTCAAAGGTAAGAATAAAAATTTTAGAGCTGTTTTTTTCCAATCTTAAAGAGGTTTATCATGTGAGAGGGATTGTCAGGGAAACAGAAGAGGAAATTAATGCTGTGAGACGCGAGCTGACTAAACTTGAAAAAGATGGAGTACTCCGGAAAGAACCCCGCGGCAATAGAATTTATTATTCAATTAGGCCCGAATACCCGCTTTTCGGCGATTTAACCTCGGTGGTTGCAAAAACCACAGGTTTGGGCAAAATAATAATTGAGAATAAAAATAAAATTGGAAGAGTTTCTTTTGTGATGTTCTCCGGAAAATTTGTCAGACACAAAGAACACAAAAGAGATGATGATGTCGACATTTTGGTTGTTGGGGAAGTTGTTTTGCCGGAGTTGGCTTCAATAATTAGGGCCGAAGAAACCGGCAGGGGTAAGGAAATTAACTATACAGCGATGAGTAGAGATGAATTTGATTTTAGAAAAAAGAGACGTGACCCGTTTCTTCTGGGGATTCTGTCCGGTAGTCGGGTAATGATAATAGGCGATGAGGAAGACCTCGTAGGTTAATTTTATGTTTTGAAGACCATATGTTGGGAACTCCCCTTAAAAAATTTATATTTATTGTAGTTTTGGCTTTGGCAGCAACTTTTATAAGTTTACCCCAAAGTTTTTCTGTTTTTGGTAAAAAAATAACTCGCCCAAATATAAATATAAATATCGGTAAGTTTTCGCTTCAGAGTGATCTCAAGGTTCATCTGGGTTTGGATTTGGCGGGCGGAAGTCAGCTTGTTTTTGAAGCAGATATGAATAAAGTCCCTGCCGATAAAAAATCCGATGCCCTGACCGGAGTAAGAAATATTATAGAAAACAGAGTAAATATGTTTGGGATTTCAGAATCCACCGTCCGGACATCGAATTTTGAAGGTAAAGATAGAATAATAGTCGAGCTTCCCGGGATTAGCGATACTCAAACCGCAATCAACCTTATTGGCAAGACTGCACAGCTATCCTTTGCGGAAGTTGTAGAGTCGACTACCGTCGGGAGCGCCACCCCGTCAGCAACCCTCGTTCCAACAGACCTAACCGGGGCCGACCTTAAAAATGCCCAGGTTGTTTTTGACGGAAGTACCGGAGTGCCCGCAATTTCGATTCAGTTTAGCGAAGAGGGTGGTAAAAAATTTGCTGAAATCACGGGAAGAAATATAGGGAAGGAGTTGCCGATAATACTGGATAATCAAATCGTTTCGGCACCTACTGTTCAGGAACAGATAACCGGCGGAAATGCACAAATATCCGGAAGTTTTACGGTTGATGAGGCAAAAGGGCTGGCAATCCAGCTTAATGCCGGAGCACTTCCCGTTCCTATACAGTTGATTGAGGAAAGAACAATAGAGGCCACGCTTGGGGCTCTGTCGGTAAGGCAAAGTGTCGTAGCGGGTGCAGTCGGACTTTTAATGGTTGGTCTTTTCATGGTTCTGTCGTACGGAAAACTTGGTTTAGTTGCGGATGTCGGGCTTTTTATATTTTCCGTAATTTCACTGGCGCTTTATAAACTGATTCCTATCACATTGACACTTCCCGGAATTGCCGGATTTATGTTGTCAATTGGAATGGCGGTTGATAGCAACATTTTAATATTTGAACGATTTAAAGAAGAAAAGCTAAAACGAAATATTTCGGATGCACTGGAAGTTTCATTCGGAAGGGCATGGGACTCTATAAGAGACGCCAACGTTGCAACAATAATTACATCTTTGGTATTAATGAATCCACTGGATTGGTCATTTCTTCAGTCGTCCGGTCCCGTCAGAGGGTTTGCCATCACACTACTCATGGGTATAATCATAAGCTTATTTACCGGAATTTATGTGAGTCGAAATTTATTAAGACTTTTTGTAAAGGAGAAAAAGAAATGAACTGGATGAAATACCGCTGGCTTTATTTACTTCTGTCCGGAAGTTTAATTATTTTCGGAATATTCTCAATGGTTAATTGGGGATTTAATATTGGGGTCGATTTTACCGGCGGGAGTCGTTTGGAATACAGACTTCCTGACGGAAGTGTAAAAACTTTCAAAGGCGCTTCTGTCGATCAGGTTCAAAAGGAAGGAATAAAAGCAAATCTGGAAAAAGAGGTTGGGGGAACGGTAACCGAGATAAAATTTGAAAATGTGGGTCCTGCAGTTGGTCCGGAAACGATCAAGAAAACAATCTATGCTCTCCTGATTTCGGCTATCGCAATACTTTTATGGATTGCCCATCAGTTCAAAAGTATTAAATTTGGCGTCTCGGCAACGCTTGCCACTATACATGACATATTGGTTGTAATTGGAAGTTTTTCAATTCTTGGGCACTTTTTTGGTGCCGAACTGGATTTTCTTTTTGTGACGGCCGTTCTTACTATTCTTTCATTTTCGGTTCATGACACCATTGTTGTATTTGACAGAATCCGCGAAATGCGGAAGGGCCGGATGGGTGACCCCTCCGAATTTGCAGACAGGGCAATTAGTGAAACAATGGTCAGGTCTATCAATAACTCATTCACAATTATATTCATGCTTTTGGCGTTGATACTTCTGGGTGGAGATACAATTAAATGGTTTGCGGTGGCGCTTCTTGTAGGTACGGTTTCCGGAACTTACTCCTCACCATTTGTAGCGGTTTCAATTCTCGTGACATGGGACGAACTCTCCAGAAGAATTAAATCCGGGAAAAACACTAAATAATTTTTCTAAGACTTTTTAATTCTTTGATCAGCGTTTCTTTATTATTTTCAACTTTCTTTTCTACGACTTTATCAAATAGCTCACCTAATATTTTTCCCACTTCCGGTCCGGGTTTAATATTCAACTTTTTCATGATGTCATTTCCGTCGATTTTTAAATCACTAATGGAGAAAGGTTGTTTTCGTACTTCAATTATTCTTTTCTTGAATTCTTCAAGCCTCCAGGAAGTTTCTCTGGCGCCACCACCGAGTCTATCTCCAACGCGAAGCGCCAGCATGTCCTCAACATTTTCTGGGCCTACATTCCGTAAAAATCTTCGTAGGGCTGAGTCGGTTTGTCTTTCGTCGACTGAAAATTGATGCCAGCGGATAAGTCTTATAAATTTATCCTTTTCTTTGTTGGAAAATTTAAGCCTGTCTGCGATGTTTTCGGCTATTTTTGTAGAAACCATTTCATGGTTGTAGAAAGTTATCACTCCTGTACCCAATTTTCTGTAGGTCTGGGGCTTTCCTATGTCGTGGATTAAGGTTGCAAACCGGGTTACAGGGTCTTTTGATTTACAATTTTTTAAGGACATTAAAAGATGATTGCCAACATCATAAATGTGATGTCTTCCCGGCGACTTTTGCTCGACTCCGAAACATTTTTCCATTTCCGGTAAAATTTCCTGCATAAGCCCGCAATTTTTAAAGATGATAATTCCGTCGTACGGATTCGGGGAGGATATAAGTTTGAAAAACTCTTCTTTTACCCTTTCTTTGGCGATTTTATTTATTAATGGTGCGTTTTTTTTGATTGCCTCAAAAGTTTTTTCCTCGATTGTAAATCCGAGCTCCGCCGCGATTCTTACCGCCCTCATCATTCTTAAGGCATCCTCAGAAAATCGGGCGTCGGGATCGCCCACCGCACAGATCAGTTTATTTTTTATGTCTCCCTGACCTTTATACAGATCGACCACTTCAAGATTCTTATTAAGAGCAAGTGAATTAATCGTAAAATCGCGTCGGGACAAATCTTCTTCGAGCGTTTTTCCCCAGGTGATTTTGTCGGGATGTCTTGCGTCGGAATAACCTTCTTCAGTTCTGAAAGTTGTGATTTCATGGGGCTTTTCGGGATCATCGGGATTATCGGTAAAAACCGTGCCGAACTGATTATTGTAAAGTCCGCCGGGAATTACCTTTAAAATCTCTTCGGGGGTGGCATTTGTAGTAAAATCCCAATCGTTAACAAACCTGCCCATTAGAGTATCCCGTACGGCTCCGCCGACGATGTAAATTTCATATCCTGCCTGGGTAAACTTTTCCAGAATTTCCTCTACAGATTTTGGTAATTTAATATTGGTCATTACTTGATTATAACAGCTATGGTTTCTTCTGCCGATGAAGTATCATATACTTCTGGTATGAAATGGGAAATATTAAGAAAAGAAAAAGCAGAAAACAGCAGGCAGATAATTAAAACACTTCTAAAAAATCGAGGGATTAAAACAGAAAGAGAGGAAAAAGAATTTTTTCACCCCACGGATCCCAGAAAAATAAAATTGAAAGCATTTGAAATTAGTGATGAGTCCGTAAAAAAAGCTATTGCTAGAATCAAAAGAGCCAAAAAGAATAAAGAATTTGTGGTTGTTTATGGAGACTATGACGCCGATGGGATTACGGCAACAGCCATAATGTGGGAGGCTTTGCATTCTTTTGGGTTAGATGTTTTACCGCACATACCCGATAGATTTGAAGAAGGGTATGGCATTAATGCCGAAAGTGTTAACAATTTAAAATTAAAAATTAAAAATTTAAAATTAATTATTACAGTAGATAACGGCATTGTCGCATATGAAGGTATAAGAAAAGCTAAAGAATTGGGAATAGACGTGATTATTGTTGATCACCATCAAAAAGGGGAAGAGAAAAATCATGCGTTCTCTATTATTCATTCTACATTGGTTTGTGGCTCCGCACTTGCTTGGTTTTTTGCGAAGGAACTATCCATGGTTCAGGATTTACCAACCACTGGTTTGGAACTTGCTGCCATTGGAACAATTGCCGACCAGATGCCTCTTATAGGGCCCAACAGGTCGGTTGTTAAACATGGGCTTGAAGAATTAAATCGCACGAAAAGACCCGGACTGATGGCTCTTTTTAAGGAAGCGAGGATAGAAAATGTCGGTGTTTACGAGGTTGGCTATATAATCGCTCCGAGAATAAATGCAATGGGACGCCTTAAACAGGGAATCGAATCATTACGTCTGCTTTGCACAAAAAATAAATTAAAAGCTTTTGAGATTGCAAAAAATATTGGAGGTACCAATTCCGAACGGCAGAAAATGGTTGAAGAAGTACTCATACTTGCCCGCAAAAGTGTAACCAGTCAAAAAATTATTGTTATAGCGGGAGAAAAATATCATGAAGGGGTAATCGGTTTGGCAGCGGGACGTCTGGTTGAAGAATTTTACCGTCCCGCAATTGTTTTTTCCACAAAGGGGAAAGTTTCAAAAGCTTCTGCTCGGTCAATCTCCGGATTTAATATTATTGAAGCGATCAGGGCTGTAAGTCTTCATTTGGAAGGCGGTGGGCATCCAATGGCTGCTGGATTTTCAATTGAAACCGGTAAAATTGGAAAGTTTGCAAAGGAAATAAACAAGTTTGCCGATAAACTACTGACGGATGAATTGCTGCAAAAAAAATTAAGAATTGACATGGAACTTAATTTCGGAGAAATTAATCCCGGACTTATTGAACAACTTAAACAATTTGAACCGACCGGGTTGGGGAACCCCGGCGCAACTTTTGTGACGCGCGGCGTCGAAATTATTAGTGTAAAATCGGTTGGTAGGGAGGCAAGACACCTTAAGCTGAAACTAAAGCAAGGTGAACACATTTTTGATTCAATATATTTTGGTGGGGGAGAAATTTACCCAGAACTGGCTCCTGGGTCAAAATTGGACTTGGTGTATTCGCCGGAGAAGAATGTTTGGATGGGAAACGAATCCATCCAGCTCAAGATCAGGGATATAGAAATAGTTTCCTAAAAAACCCGATTACCCGCTTCCGCTGCCGACAAGTCTGCGAGGCGGCCTGCCGTTTTCGTTTGGTATTTCCGGGAAACCGATTACAATTTCTTCATATGTTTTCGGTCCATAATCCGTGACGCTCAGGCTTATACCAACAGGATGACTTTCCTCCAGCCTTCCGCATGTAACCGCCGGTTTGCCACAATCACCGTCTTTAGGTAGTGGTGGAATATGAGAATCCGGGCGTTCTATCCTCCATTTGACGAAGCCGCATTCATTGTAGAGTGGACATTCCTTTGATGTAGACATATTAGTTTACTGGCAAAATGCCGACTGAGATGGTTATGTTATATTAATTTTATACCGGAATCAAGCGATTCTAGATTTCGTGCTCTTTGTGCATTAGAATATGACTATGGAAAGAAGCCTTATTGCCGATACTGTAGGCAAAGTTGGTCAAAAAGTCCGTCTTGAAGGCTGGGCAAATACCATTCGCGACCACGGAAAAATAACTTTTATCGATTTAAGAGACAGAAGCGGAATTATTCAGTGTGTCGGCGAGAGTCTCAAGCGTGTCTCTCCCGAATCGGTAATCGAGATAATGGGTACTATTTCGGAAAGGCCGGAAAAATTGATTAACCCCAAAATTGCCACAGGATCGGTCGAGATTCAGATTGAGTCACTCAAAGTGCTTAGTCCTGCCGCCGAACTCCCATTTGACATGGGCGGGGAGGATCTGAATGTAGATTTGCCGACCCTTTTGGACTACCGTGCGTTAACACTAAGGCATAAAAAACAGCAGGCTATTTTCAAAGTTCAGGCTGTGATAATAGATGCTTTCAGGCAGGCGCTTCTTAAAAAAGATTTTATTGAATTTCAGGCTCCTTCCATCATTTCCTCCGTTCCCGAGGGTGGGGCTGAAGTTTTCAAGGTTAAATATTTTGACCATGAAGCCTACCTTTCCCAAAGTCCTCAACTTTATAAATCACTTTTAGTCGGAATTTTTGAACGTGTTTTTAGCGTCAACCAAATATTTAGAGCCGAACCCTCCGTAACTACACGTCATTTAACAGAGGCAACAAGTCTGGATGCAGAATTTGGTTTTATAGATTCGTGGAAAGATGTGTTGGATATGGAAGAGTACGTCATCCGCTTTATTTTTTCCGAGGTGGAAAAGAAATGTTCGGACGAGCTTGCCTTATTTGATGCGACACTGCCGAAGATTTCGGACAAGATTCCTGTCCTGAAATTGAAGGAAGCTCAGAAAATTATTTATAAAAGAACAGGAAGAGATGTTCGAGCCGAAAAAGATCTGGCACCTGAAGACGAGCGCGAAATCTGTAAGTGGTCACTTGAGGAAAAGGGCAGCGATCTTGTCTATATTTCTCATTTTGTAACTAAGAAAAAGCCATTTTATGTTTCCCCGGATCCTGAGGATCCGAGTTACGCATTTTCAGTGGATCTTTTGGGTCGGGGTGTTGAGTGGTCAAGCGGAGGCCAAAGACTCAATGATTACAAGGTGATTCTTGAACATGTAAAAGAGTGGGGGTTGAAGGAGAAGGATATAGAGCTTTATTTACAGTCATTTAAATTTGGTGTCCCTCCTTTGGGTGGATTTGCCTTAGGGGCGGAGCGGGTAACAATGCATATATTGGGTCTTAAAAATGTTCGAGAAGCATCGCTTTTTCCCAGAGACATGGAAAGGGTGGATCTTCGATTTTCCAGATGAAGCTTCAAAAATGCAAATGAAATTTCATATAAATAAAAACTATTTTTTATATTTTGTTATGATAGTTTTTGTTTTTTTGGCCTCAAGTGCAATGAGTCTTTCAACAACCACCCCCTACCTGTCAAAAAAACCCACTCTCACATTCCTTCCTAAAGAATTTCCGGCAAATCCAATTTTGAGAAACGGATCTTCTTTTCCGGTTGTCTCTGCCCAAGGCGCAATGGTGGTTGATTTGGGAACCGGGATTAGTCTTTACGAAAAAAATCCTGATGCAAAACTTCTTCCGGCGTCGACAACGAAAATAATCACCGCCCTCGTCGCCCTTGACGTATATTCGCTTGACCAAATATTGACTGTACCAAAAGGCGCAGGTGTTGACGGACAAAAAATGGGACTTTATTCCGGGGAACAAATGAGAGTTAAAGATCTTCTTTACGGACTTTTGGTCTATTCCGCAAATGATGCCGCAATGACTTTGGCGGGTAGCTACCCTGGAGGGTATGATGCTTTTATAGATGCGATGAATATAAAAGCTCGCGATCTCTCTATGGAAAATTCAAAATTCACAAATCCTGTCGGGCTTGACGGTGATAGTCAAAGATCCACGGCGAAAGACATGGTAAGAGCCTCTGAAGTTGCAATGAGAAACCCCGAGTTTGCAAAAATTGTCGGCACAAAATCCATCACCCTGACCGACGCCACAGGTAAAATAAAATATAATTTGGGAAATGTTAACGAACTGTTGGGGGAAGTACCCGGAGTTTTGGGAGTTAAGACGGGTTGGACAGAAAATGCACGCGAGAATCTGATTACCTATGTTGAACGTGATAACCATAAAATTATGATTGCCATTCTTGGAAGTCAGGACAGGTTTGGTGAAACAAAGGAACTTATCGATTGGACATTTTCTAACTACGAATGGCAGAAAGTGAGAATTTCCATGCCAGTTGCGGACGGCAAGAGATGAAAATCACTGTTGCGCTTGATAGTAATCAGAAATGACTGCGGGAAGGTATGCTATAAATCCGTTATCTCCCTCAAAAACATAAATTGGCTGATAGTACTCAGTTATGGCATCAGGGTCAAAATATGCAAGAAATACACGCCTGATTTTGAGGGTTCCTTCATTTTCATTAAGACCAAGGTTGGCAATAAAAACCTTTCCAGCCTGCAGCTCGGTTAGTGCCTCGGTTGGGGTTTTGATCGGATAGGTCGAATATTGGGATTCATCAACTTCGTTATAGTGATATTCGGAGGCAATAATCTGTTGACCCTGATTCCTGGCACCGCTTATAATTGCCCAAACATTTGCCTGATTCGGATTCTCCGTCACACTTGGCAGATCGTCGTAATTTTTCCTGAATAAATTTATTTTTACGAAATTTGCCTCAGAAAGAGATAAAGCACTCACAAGTTGTCCGTTTGAGATTTTCAAAAAATCGTGGGTTACAGATCCGGTCAAATCCCCCGGTAAAACATTTGCTTCCGAAAGAAACGATCTGAAATCTGATGCTGCCACCTCTGCAACGGGTGGTTTTAGGTCAATAGGACTTTTATCACTAATAAGGTCGTAGCTGATCGAGAAAGTACCGGTAATAATATTCATCTGCAATGTCGATGGATAATTTGAATTTTTGAATTTGTAAACGGTATCCGAAACTTGCTGGACATCGGTGCCAAATCCCAGAGCGGCGGCTTTACTTTTGGCTGTGTCCAAAGAAAGCAAATTAGCGCTGGTTTTTGGCATAAAATATACTTTTGCTTGGGTCGGAATGTTTGTAGGAAGCCCGCCCTCGGCTGTTTCAATGGTATAGGTCAGTTTTGCGGTAACCCCATTTTCCGGAAAAGGAATTTTTGTCAGTTTGCCGTATCTGACAGTCGGGGCCGGGGGTGGAGCCGGAAAGACCTTTTTATAGATTTTTACCCCCAAATCAAGAAAAATTCTTCCTACAATAAGAAAAATAATAAGATAAATTCCATACCTGATTACCTTTCGGGAGGTAATGGCTATTTTAGTGAGTGAGGTCATACCGATTTAGTATATAGTTCCGGAGCTTCCTGTTCAATGCACTCTATGGGAAATCAATGTAGTATGTTGTAAAATCCATTTATGGGATCAAAAGTTCGTGCACGTTTTGCACCAAGTCCTACGGGATTTTTACATATAGGTAGTCTTAGAACTGCGCTTTACGCTTTCGCCCTGGCACGCCACGAAGGAGGCGATTTTATATTAAGAATTGAAGATACGGATCAAAAAAGAGAAGTGGCGGGTTCTACCCAGGCAATTCAAGACACCCTTAAAAAATTTAATTTACTGTGGGATGAAATTTACGTTCAGTCGGAGCGGCACAAAACCGGCATTTACGAAAAGGCCGCCAAGAAACTGGTTGAAGAGGGCCACGCGTTTTATTGCCAATGCAAGGCAAAAAATGCAAAGGAGGAAGGATTTTCCAATGTACTTCGCGACCCATGCCGCGATAAAAAATTAAGCTCGGGTGCAATAAAATTGAAAGTTCCTGAAAACAAAGTTTTAACCTACTATGACTTTGTACACAAAAAAGATATTTCCTGGAACACAGACACGGTTTATGATGCCACGCTTCTCAAATCGGATGGGTTTCCGACCTATCATTTAGCGGCAATGGTTGATGATCTTGATATGAAGATCTCTCACATTTTGAGAGGTCATGACTGGCTTCCGAGTACTCCGATTCATCTTTTGGTTTTCGAATATCTGGGTGGAAAAAGGCCGGAGATAGGACATTTAACAGATATTCTTTCTGCTACGACAGGGAAAAAGTTAAGCAAAAGAAGAGATTCGGTTTTTGCGGAGCAATTTTTACAGGAAGGTTATCTTCCGGAAGCACTTCTGAATTTTATTATGCTTCTCGGCTGGGCACCAAAAGACAACCGTGAACTTTTTACACTTTCTGAATTTGTTGAACATTTTGATATTCAGGGTTTTCAGGAAGCAAATCCGAGGTTTTTGCAGAATAAATTGGACTGGTTTAACGGAGAATATATCAGGAAACTTTCCGATGAAAGTTTAAATTCAAAATTTAAAATTCAAAATGAAAAATTTGCAGAGCTTACTGAAGAAAAACAACTTCAGATAACAAAATTGGTTAAGGATAGAATTGCAAAGATTTCCGATCTGGAAAATATTGCAGGCTTTTTTTGGAAACCGCATAAAGTCGACAAAGCCATTTTGGGAGGTAATTCTGATAGTCACTTAACTGATGCGCTTAATATAATTAGCAATATTGATAAATGGGAATTAGAGGAATTAAATGACAAGCTAATGGCCAAGATTAAAGAAAAGGGATATAAAATCGGAGATTTTTTCATGGATTTAAGAGTTGCACTTACCGGATCTAAATTTACTCCACCGATTAACGACTCAATTATTATTTTAGGCAAAGACAAAACAATTAATAGACTAAAGTCCGTTCTCTAATTTTTTTTGAATTATTAATTGTAAATTGTTCATTATTAATTAATTTATGGCTCATGACTCGCCCAACACAACTTACAAGATAAGCAAGGAAAAAGTCGATTCGGAATTTCTCAGGAACAAGCTAAAACTTAAAAGTTTACAGGCAAAAAGCAGTCTTTTTGAAAAATATCCTCATGTTCAAAAATTTCTATCGGAAAATGGAATTGATCTTGGAAAAATCCGTTCCCACTCCGCTAAGGCAATAACAACGGGTGCCTTGACCGGAACTTTGCTTTTTGCGACACCGGGCATATCAAAAGAACTGCCGGTGGTCTCCTCAATTGTGAAAAATATTTCGGATTTTGAATCTGAAAGTTCGGGGGTATTAAAACAGGAAAAACTCTTAACTTCTTTTCGGCAAATTTTACCCCAAAAAGCAGGCCCTTTATCAAGAACCCAGGAAAAAATGTTAGAGCAGGTTCTTAATCAGACTGTCGGGATAAATGCAAGAGCAACTTTGGAAGGGGAACACCTGAATACTACATTTGGTTATATAGGAGCTGAGCAACACCTGGCCAGATATCCTGGAGACAGTATGTCGGTGCACCCGAAGACTGATAAATATGATGAAGGCATGGCTCCCGGACGCGGAGCATGGGGGTATTTTACAAAATCAAAGGCGGATTTGACCAATGACGATATTGAAAGAGAGAAGTGGTATGTAGTAGTACAAACTCTATATCTTCCTGATTGGAAAAAAAGATTGGCATATGTCAGGGACTGGTATAAATACAGAAAAGTTTTGGTAGTTAATACTCAAAACGGTAATGCAGTGGTTGCGGATATAGCGGATTCGGGCCCTGCCGCCTGGACGGGAAAACAATTTGGTGGAAGTCCCGAAGTCATGAATTATCTGGGTGGGGCAAAATATAAAAAAGGATCAGTAATTGTCTTTTTTGTGGATGATCCCAAGAATGTTGTTCCTTTAGGACCTGTTGATTATAATCAAAATGATTTGCCTGGGGTTACAATGATACAAGGATAAGCGAAGCTTGAAATTTATGAAATTATAATATGACGAAACTTTTTTTTGATAATTTAGTAGCTTTTGAGGAGATTGAAGTATTTATAAAAGACTCAGCCTCATCGGAAGAAGAGAGGGAAGAACTTTGGGAGCTTGTTGATGAGGTGATTAACAACAAAGTTGTAGAAAAAATATTAGATAGGCTGCCCAGGAATAATCATGAAGAATTTTTAGAGATCTTCCACAAATGTCCGCACGATGAAGTGCATATTTTGGGTTATTTAAAAGAAAAAACAGGAAAAGGTGATATAGAAAAAGAATTACAGCAGGAACTGGAAAATATATCCTCCGATATTCTTCAGGAACTAATGCCCCAGGACGAGGTTACGGCAGAAATGAGGGTGTCGAAAAAATAATGGACAATCATTTTGGTGGGGTAATTTGGACAAACCATGCCATTGAGAGAATGCGTCAAAGAGGTATAAAACAAGGGGACGCTTGGGCAACCTGGAGGAGTCCTATGGAGTCGCGAAAAGGTTCTGCTCCGGGATCCTGGATATACTTCCGTACATATGCCGGCACAAGGATTGAGGTTGTTGCCAAGCAGAATGAGAAAAAGGAGTGGCTTATTCTATCGGTTTGGTCCCGCCCGGTAATTTCCTCCGGAAATAAAAACAACATGTCACTTTTGACCATTCTCATTCGGAAACTGTTTGGTTGAGGGCGAAAGAGTGAGCTCTGTTTATTTTTGCACATCCTTTATATCCGAAATAATTTCCGAAGCGTGAGTCAGGGGATTTACTTTTTCATAGAACTTTACCACCTCACTAGTTGGGTCTATTAGGTAAGTATTTCTGATGGTTCCTTCAAATTCTCTACCCATAAATTTTTTCCTGCCCCAAGATTTGTAGACTTTAATAACTTCTTTGGACTCATCGCTCAAAATTGGAAAATTCAAATTATGTTTTTCTGCAAATTTCTTGTGAGAGGCCACAGAATCTTTGGAGATTCCAAGGATCTGGACACCCATCTTTTGTAGTTCGTGAAACGAATCTCTAAAAGTGCAAGCTTCTTTTGTACAACCCGGTGTATCGTCCTTCGGATAGAAATACAGAACGACCCACTTTCCCCTGTGGTCGGAAAGGGAATGTTCTCTGCCGTTTTGGTCAAGAAGAGTGAAATCAGTTGCCTTCATGTTTTTAAGTTCAATCTTAGAGCACCTTCTTTTTCGAGTCCTGAAATTTTTCTTCTCAACCAGCTCGAAAGATTTTTAATCCGGGTTCTATTGCCTGCATCACCCTTGAGACTGATAGATTTTCCTATTGTTAATGCGTAAGGGCCGTTCAAATACCATTTTCCCAATTCATGTACCCCTTTAATAACTGACTTGATAGATTTTATGTTTTTGTTTTTGACACTTATTCCTATCGGTATGATGGGTTTTCCGGAGGCCATAGCCAGTCTAATTGCGCCGGTCCTTGGTTTTCCGATTTTATGAATAAATTTACTCAAATCTCCCTCTATGAAAACGATAACGGTAATACCTCTTTTCAGAAGTGTAAGAGCTCTCTCAAAAGCTTCTCTTCCCATGCCTGTTCTGACGGGAATGTGTCCCGCCATTTGCAAATATTTTCCGAATACCGGAACATCAAAAAGAACATCTTTAATAAGAACTGCTGCTTGTCCGTTAGAAATTGAGGTTAAGATAAAAGGGTCGGTTGTGGTGGGATGGTTGGCAACGATAATTTTGGCTCCTGTTGGGATCAACGAGTGTGAATTAACACTCATTCTAAACATAAGCTTGGAATAAGCTTTCACAAGCTTTCCCCCTGCATAGTATAGTATTCTGCTAATTTGCAAAGCAGGTTCAGTATACATTATTTAACCTCTTCAGTTTGAAAATGCGTACTTTTTCAGAGAAAGAATTTGATAGAATGAAAAAAGAAATTTAATAAAATGAAAGAAATGGAACAAAAAGTCAAAGAAATTGAAGGCATATACCTTGAGTTTGATCTGCAGGGTTTGGCAAAAAAAATAGGCAGACCATTGGTGATTGCTAATTATATCTGTGATAAAAATGATGTAATTGCCAAAAAGAGTGAAAATGGAGAATTCCAGGTGGCTCCGGAACTCAAAAATGCTTCAGATTGGAGACTTTTTCAGGAACTTACGGCCCAGGCGGACGTAATAATTACAGGGGCGGGATATCTGAAAAGATATGCGTCCTTGGGTGAAAAAACACAGAATGTAATTGATCAATTTTCAGAAGGAGGACAGTTTGCTTCATTAGGCCAGTGGAGAGTCGGAAACGGTCTTAAAAGAAATCCTGACATTGTTGTTGTCAGTAGAAGTTTGGATTTTGAAATTCCATCAGCCGCCTTTGCGGATGACAGGAAAGTAATAATTTTTACAACTTTTGACGGTTCCGCCTCAGAAAAAGCAAAAGAATATAGGAAAAGCGGCGCGGCGGTAGTTCCTGCCGGCAAAGAGGGTGTAGACGGTAGAGTGGTGCTTAATTATTTAACCGATAATGGAAAATATAAAGTTATAAAAATGACGACAGGTCCAAGAGTTCTCCAGATACTTCTTAACGCAGACGTACTCGATGAGCTTTTTATTACAAGAGTGGATAAAGAGATAAAGGCGGATCCGTCCGATGTTCAAACAGTTTTACATGACAGAAAAGTTAAAGACCTACCGGGTTTTCGGTACGAACAGGTATTTCATCAGGATGGCGTTACGGCTTCTAATGGGGAGACTATCTCTCAGGGCTTCGGAGTTTACAAAAAGGACAACATTTCGAATTTTTAGATTAGGCGGTTATAATTGAAAAGTGAACACTGTCCAAACTATAGTTTCCAATTTTATAGCAGTACTGGCAATTATTATTGGCTTTTTTCGGCCCAATATAAGCGTTTCCGTTCAAACTGCCATCAGAAACTTATCAAATCCTCTTAGTGTTGAGTCTATGCGCCAAAGGGATTATCCCGGAAGCAATATTACCATTGAAGAGACCTTGTCTCCCGAAAAGACCTATAGCCGCTATATTGTTTCCTACAGATCTGATGGCTTGAAGCTTTATGCACTTCTTTTTGTGCCGAATGGAGTAAAACCCGCAGAAGGCTGGCCTGTAATTATCCTAAACCATGGCTACATAATTCCCGAAAGATACACTCCGGATGGAAACTATATTGCCTATGCTGACGCGTTTGCCAAAAATGGTTACATTGTCTTTAAACCAAACTATCGCGGTAACGGAAAAAGTGAAGGGGAGCCAACAAGTTCATATTTCTCACCCGACTATATAATTGACGACCTTAATGCTATCTCCTCAATCAGAAAATACACCCTTGCCGATCCAAACAAAATCGGTGTTTGGGGACATTCAATGGGCGGTTACATTACTTTAAAAGATCTGGTTATAAACAGGACAGATATTAAAGCGGCTTCAATTTGGGCTGGTGTTGTGGCACCATATAGCGATTTAATGTTTAACTGGCAAGATAAAGTTTCATATAAACCTGACGCTGAGGATCTCCGGCTTCGCAATCAAAACAGGGATTTTTTAATTAAAACTTTCAAAACCCCTGCCGAAAACCCTGCCTTTTGGAATTCAATTGATCCATTCACATATCTTTCTGATATTAAAACGCCTGTCCAGATTGAAGTCGGCCTTGCCGACTCACAGGTACCATCGGATTTTTCAAAAAATCTTTATAACAAACTGAAAGCTGTCGGAAAAAATGTTGAGTATTTCGAGTATCCGGGCAACAATCACGATATCAACCAAAGTTTTACCTTGGCTATGAAAAGGACAATTGACTTTTTTGACCTCTATCTGAAATAATTCCCCCAATGAAAGAACGTATTAAATCCCTGGATTCGCTAAGAACGATCGCAATCTTGGCGGTACTTCTTATCCACACAACAACACGCACACTGGAGGCGTCAAAGTTTAATATTATTGGGTTTTCCTGGACGCTTTTCTTAAATCAAATTGCCCGTTTTGCGGTTCCTCTTTTCTTTACCCTCTCGGGTTTTGTTTTGGAACTAAACTACAAAGAAGGGACCGATTATTGGTCGTTTATCAAAAAGCGTTTTTCAAAGATATTTATTCCTTACGCAGTCTGGAGCCTTATATATTATTTGTTTATCTACAGTAGTAATGACGATAATTTTCTTCGCGTTATTTTAACTGGTAACGCATCTTATCAATTATATTTTATTCCGACCCTTTGTATTTTTTACATGGTATTTCCACTTTTGCATAAATTGTATAAATATTTTACTAAACTACCGGTTTTGATATTTCTGGGAAGTTTGCAAATCTATCTTTTGTATCTTGATTATGGTGTGGCCGAATTCAAGTTTCCGGATCCATTGCACATTGCAATTTTGGCATACTTCTTTTTTATCATCGGTATTGTTTCTGCCAGAAACAAAGAAAAAATTAATATTTTTGTAAATAAATGGAAACATATATTACCTGTAATTACGGCACTTCTTGGTCTATTTGTTTTTTGGGAGGGGAGAACCCGGTTCCTGGCAACCGGAAACTATCTTTCCTACTACTCGCAGTGGCGTCCAAGTACTTTTCTGTACACAATCTCAATTGGTTTGACGCTTTATTATTTTTTTGAAAACACAAAAAACAGAAACTCAATTATCGAAAGATTTTCCAAGCATTCCTTTTTTGTATTTTTTGTTCATGTTGCCGTTTTGGAAGGTGTCTGGACGGCCTTTGCTAAATCTTTATTTAATTTACTGGGTTCTGACGTTGCCGGAAAGTTTCTTTTTGACCCGTTATTTTTCGGTGTAGTTACATCGCTATCGTTTGGTCTTTCTTATCTTGTTCACAAAATCCCCGGAGCTGAAAAAGTCATGGGTTGACTTAATTACAAAATGTTGGCCCGCGGATTTAATACTTGACATGTGTCTTACGGGACGTTAGGGTATACATATGAAAAATAACCACGGCAGTGAGGCATCGCAAAATAAATGACAAAAGAAGGTAAGACTATTTTGGCCATAATTGTAGGAACGATACTCCTGGTTGGAGGATTCGCGTTTTTAATGACCAGGGCTTCCAGTGGCAGTAACAGTAATGGAAAAGACAGTTATATAAACAATGTCGAAGCGGCGAATTTGGAGGCTAGCCCGTCAGGGAGGATTGATTTGGGTAAAGTGCCGTACAGAGGCGGAATAATTTCGAAAAGTTTTGATATAAAAAACACCTCAACCTCCGCCATAAAACTCAGAAAAATAACAACCTCCTGTATGTGTACGGTGGCAAAAGTAAAATTGGGCAATAAGGAAACAAAGTTTTATGGGATGGAGATGAATGGGGATCTTAATCCCTTGCTTGATTTCGATCTTCCCGCCGGAGAGACTGCTCAGGTTATCTTTGAATTTGATCCGGCAGCCCATGGCCCGCAAGGGATTGGCGCAGTTGACAGAGTCATAATGATTTTCTTTGATGTCGGTTACAAAATACTGGAGTTTGACGGGGAGGTAGTCAAATGAAACTGAAGATTCTCCTGGTTACTTTATTCTCTCTGTTTACGGTGAATTTTATTGCAACACCCTCGTCGGTTTCGGCTCATTGTCCGCTTTGTGTTGCCGGTGCGGCAGCGGGGGTGACATTAACCAGATGGGTCGGAATAGATGATTCTATTACCGGTGTGTGGATAGCCACACTTCTCGGCTCAAGTAGCTTTTGGTTATATTCCTGGTTGATCTCAAAAAAAATCAAGCAGGTTGAAAAATATAAAAAAATATTAAAGCCCGCCATATATATTCTTGTTTTTGCTTCAACCATATGGTCATTTTATAAATTCCAGCTTGTCATCCGAATGACTCAGATTTTTGGATTGGATAAGCTTACTTTTGGAATGCTTGCAGGAGCTATTTTATTCTACTTGGTTGATATTGGTGATAATTTTTTAATCAAAAGAGCCGGAAAAGTTTACTTTCCATATCAAAGGGTAGTTTTTAGTTTGGGAAGTATGGTAGTATTAAGCCTTGTGATTTATATTTTGATAAACTTTTTCATATGAAGAAAAATATTTTATTTATAGTTGTACTGGTGCTGCTGTTTTTGGCAGTGGGAATGGGAGGGCTTGTACTTGGAATGAGTTCTCCAAAATTTTTAACTGGGATAAAAGATTATCAGACAGCAAAGAAAAATGCCAAAGAAAGAACAGCGTTTCAGGCTCTCGCCGATGCGGTTACTCCAAAAGAAGGCTTTACGCTTCCAATTTCATGGGGAGACTTGGGTAAGGAGCTTGTTGAGGCCGGAGTAATAGACCAGGCAAAATTTGAAGAGGCCGTTCAGGCAACTCCCGAGCAGAAGAAAATTCTTGAGGGAGGTACAGACGCGCCTGTTACAATTAATTCGGAAAATTCGCAGTTTGTGGTCGATCTTCTTTGGGCAATAGGTTTGGCACAAAAATCAATTATTTATACGGACGGGCCTTTTGGAAATGAATATAAGGGCCAGGAAGGCAACTTCGCCTCTACAGGAGGCTGGACTTTAGCCAAGGGGGATGCGACAAAGTATTTAAATAAATTTAATCTGATAGCACTCACCCCCGATCAGCAAAAAAGAGTTGCGGACATAGCCCAGAATATTTATAGGCCTTGCTGTGATAATCCCACATGGTTCCCCGATTGTAATCATGGAATGGCTGCTCTCGGCGCAATTGAGATGATGGTTGCAAAAAATCTGTCCGACGATGAGATTTATCGCAACATACTTAAACTAAACTCTTTCTGGTTCCCGGATAATTATTTGACAGCGGCAATTTATTTTGATCGTCAGAATATTTCGTGGGACAAGGTTGATGCCAAAAAAGTTTTAGGGAAAGATTTCTCTTCAGCGACGGGTGCCCAAAGGCTTCAAAGCATAGTTGGGCCGCTGCCGGGACAGCCGACCGGAGGAAGTTGTGGAGCTTAAAATAAAGCTTAACGCTTGACATATACCCCCCCACGGGTATAGAGTATAACTCATGAAACATCTTCGAGACGAAAACAAGGCCTCTGCGGAAAAACGTATCAATATTATTAAAGGGCAGTTGGACGGCCTTAATAAAATGATCGATCAGGATCAATATTGTACGGACATCCTTGACCAAAGCCTGGCAATTCAAAATTCTCTTAAAAGTCTGGACGGCCTAATTTTGGAAAGACATCTTACGATTCATGTTTCGGAACAATTCAAAAGCAATAAGAAAAAGGCGGTAGACGAACTGCTGAAAGTATTTAAAAGAAGATAATGTCAAAATCTGTACAATCTTTATTATTGGATTTGGTCTGTGGAATGGAACTTCCAGAGAAAACAAAATACGAGGTGGAATACAAAGATAAAGCGTATTTTTTCTGCTCTGAAAGTTGCAAGGACCGTTTTGACATGAACCCCGAAAAATACATCAAATAACTGTCGTGGAATGCGTGTGTGGAAAGTGATAGGATTTAACTGGAGAGTTTTAGTCTTAGTAAAATAATTATGAAACACGAAATGAATAAATATATTTGCCCTATGCATCCGGATGTTGTGATGAACGAACCGGGAACTTGCCCCAAGTGCGGGATGGAATTGGTAGAGGTCAAAAGTAAAAAGAAAGAGGTAAAAAATGAACATGCCGGACATGATATGCACAAAATGAAACCGGTGACAGAGATGGCTTGGTGGGAAAAAACAAAGATGGGGATGACTATGGCCATGGGTATGGAACACGGAGGAATCGCGGGGCGGGAAATGGCGGCTCTCATGGAGGAGGATATTAGAAACAAGTTTTTCTTTGCATTGATTTTTGTACTGCCGATTGTTTATTTTTCCATCATTCGTCCAAATCCCTGGGTTGCTCTAATCTTAACAACACCGGTCTTTTTCTATTCAGGCTGGATTTTTCTTTATTCAACGGTAAAGGCTCTTCAGGCAAAGACCTTAAATATGGCCGTTCTTATCGCCGTCGGAATAACGGCGGCATATTCTTTCAGTGTTCTTCTGACTTTTATCGGAAGCAATGATTCTTATTACGAAGCGGCTGCCCTTCTTATTACATTTGTTCTTTTCGGACACTGGATGGAAATGAAATCCCGCCGTGGAACCACCGATGCCCTTCAGGCTTTATTTGATCTGGTTCCGCCTCAGGCCAGACGTCTTGTCGGAGGCAGGGAAGAGCTTGTCCCAACATCAGAAATTAAAGTCGGGGATATTTTAATCTTAAAGCCGGGAGATAAGATACCGGTTGACGGAGAAATCATTGAAGGTGAAACTGCTATCGACGAGTCGTTGGTAACGGGGGAATCTTTGCCTGTCGTTAAAGGGATCGGCGATAAAGTAATTGGCGGTTCAATTAATACTTCGGGGTCGGTTAAGTTTAAAGCCACCAAGGTTGGCGGAGACACTGCGCTTGCACAGATTGTTAAACTTGTGGAAACCGCACAGAACTCAAAAGCGCCGGGACAAAAGATTGCCGATCGATTTGCGCAGTATTTAGTGATTGTTGCCGTTGGGGGAGGACTTTTAACGTTTGCAATTTGGTTCTTCATTTTGGGGCAGCCAATTCTTTTTGCCTTAACTTTCGCGATTTCTACAGTTGTAATTGCCTGTCCGGACGCTTTGGGACTTGCCACACCTACCGCGGTTGCGGTCGGTACAGGGCTTGGGGCCAAACATAATATTTTAATTAAGGATGCACCAACTCTTGAGCAGGTTTCTAAATTGCAATCGATTGTTTTGGACAAAACCGGCACTTTGACTGAGGGAAAACCTCAAATTACAGATATTGTCGCAGTCAAAGGATTTACTCAGGATCAAATAATCCGACTTAATGCCGGAGCCGAGGCAAAGTCCTCCCACCCTCTGAGCCTGGCCGTTTTGGAAGAAGCCAAACGAAGAAAAATATCCATCCCCGTTAAAATTGAGAAGTTTAAAAATCTTGCCGGCCACGGAGTTGAAGCAGTTGTCGACGGTAGAGAGATATTGGTCGGAACAGTAAAACTAATGAACGACCGTAAGCTCGATGTAAGCCCTCTGCAAAAAGACATCGACCGGCTTCTCTCGGAAGGGAAAACCATTATGATTTTGGCGGTTGATAATAGGATTGCAGGAATTGCCGCCGCCTCCGATCCGATTAAGAAAAATGCCAAGAAAGCTATTGCCCGCATGAAAGAACTGGGGTTGGAAATAGCTATGATTACTGGGGATAACAAAAGGACGGGAGAAATAATTGGCAAGCAGCTCGGTATCGATAGGATATTTTCCGAAGTTCTGCCGGAAGATAAGGCCTTTTATGTCAAAAAACTGCAAAAAGAGGGTAAATTTACAGGTATGGTTGGAGACGGGGTTAATGATGCTCCAGCCCTTGCGCAGGCCGATATAGGAATCGCAATAGGAGCGGGAACCGATGTTGCGATTGAGACGGCAAAAGTTGTTTTAATGAAATCGGATCCCGCCGATATTTTGCGGGCGATCAAACTTTCAAAGGCCACTGTGAGAAAAATGAAGGAAAACCTGGTTTGGGCCAGTGTCTACAACTTACTCGCCATTCCGATTGCGGCGGGAGTTTTATATCCTAAATTCGGCATAACCCTCAGGCCTGAATTTTCAGCGCTTTTAATGAGCATTTCATCTATTATTGTTGCCGCTAACGCGGTACTTTTGAAGCGTGCAGAAAAGGATTTGATTGAGATATAAAAAATTATGGAAGAGAGTATAAGCATTAAACAGGTTTTAATTTCAGCCGGAATCGCGCTTGGATTTATCGCGGTATTGGTTGTGGCAATATTGGCACTGGATCTTCTTAAATCCGGCAACAGTAAAATTGCGGGCGCTTCGACAACGCCGGCTGAGGTGGATGATATGGCAGGTATGCATGCTCCGCCCCCACCCGCTGATAATACCAAATTTCAATCACTTCTGGGCTCTCCGGCTCCTCTCTTTAAACTTCAGTCATATGACGGACGCGAAGTTGATCTTGCAAGTTTTAAGGGAAAGAATGTGGTTTTGTTTTTCAGTGAGGGAGCCATGTGTGCTCCTTCCTGCTGGGATCAAATAAATGCTTTTACAAAAGATTCAGGATTTTCAAAGGAGAATACCGTTGTTTTGGTTGTCGTTGTAGATTCAAAAGCCGATTGGGATGGTGTAGTCAGGGAGGATCCAAAAATTGCCTCAGCCACGGTCTTACTTGATTCTGACAGAAAAGTTTCGGAAAGTTACGGGGTCTTGACAGTTGATTCCTCGATGCACAGGGGCCAATTTCCGGGGCATACATATGTAGTTGTTGATAGAGATGGGGTTATACGCTATGAAAAAGACGATCCGGATATGAGGATAAACAACAAGGAACTTCTCACAAACATTTCAAAACTGAATAAATGACAAAACCTTGGCAAATTTTTACTAAATGGTCAATTTTTGGATCATTGGGACTGGCACTTTTTTATTTCCTTCTGAGTTCTTTATTGAGTGGAGGCATTAGTCATTCGCTTGATCAGTTTGTAATCTTGCAGCCCTGGATAAGTCTCCTCATATTAAGCTTCGGTGTGCAGATGGGTCTTTTTCAGCTTGTCCGGAAGGGTTTCCGTCTGGTTGGAAGTTCATCGACAGTGTCCGGTGTTTCAATGCTTCTTTGTTGTGTTCACCATGCCAGTGATCTTTTGCCGATCTTGGGAGTGTCGGCTTTGGGTTTGGTCTTAACTGCCTATCAGAAAGACTTTTTGATTTTTGGCGTACTTATGAATATTCTGGGAATTTTTTATATGGCCAAACTTATGCGTCTTACGGATAAACCCGTCTTTAAATATTTATTTATGTCATCAGCCGTCTTGGTTCTGGCTTTCGGCGTGTTTACTATAACAAAAGATGTGTTTGCCAAAAAGCCGTCCTCACTTGGCGCCAGCGTAAAAGTAAATCCGATGGAGGCTCAGGTAAAGCAGGTTGGTGTTGTGGATATGGAAATAACCCCCAAACAACTGGCTCGTGGGCGAGAAATGGTTTTTACGGTTTCACTCGATAATCATTCAATTGATCTAAACTATGACTATACAAAGATAGTAGTTGTGGTTGATGACACGGGTAACATCTACAAGCCTGTAAAATGGACGGGGGAAAGCGCGGGGCATCATGTTTCGGGAGATCTGGTTTTTAATAAGTTGTCCGGTAAAGCCTCAAGCGTGGGGCTTAACATAAAAGGGATAGACGGTAAAAATGTAGTTTTCAATTGGGAATTATAAAAAAGGGGGTGAGATAAATGAAATTAAAAGAATCTGCCTTTGCAAATGCCAGTGGTTTACTCGGAGCTATTTATTTTGTAGGCTGTTTTGTGGTTGCCTCCTGGCTTCCTGGTTTATATAAATCCGTGGCGGAAAGCTGGATGCATATGTTAGACCTGAGCGGAGTTTGGAAAAGTGCACCGGAAGGATTTTTGTTGGGACTTGTTAGCTTTACGGTCGTTTCCTGGCTCACAGGATGGCTGTTTGCCTGGCTCTACAATCGATTTACAAAGTAATGGACAATCCGGAAGAAATGGTAAAAGATGTCGTGTGTGGGATGGTTATGCCCAAATCCCGAATGAAGTTTTCATCGGAGTTTTTAGGGAAGGTGTATTATTTTGACACGGAAAACGATAAACACTTATTTGACGCATATCCCGATTATTGGGTTCCCGAGGAAGAAAGGGAAAAGTTTAGAAAAGGCAAGTAATTATTATGTCTGATTGTTGTTCAAATCATTCAAAAAAAGGTAAGATTAAAGGATCTGACGTAAAGGAAGATGTAGTTCCCAAGTCTTTAGTCGGCAGATATTTATATAAACTTGGAAAGTCAGACCTTGAGAAATCAAAAGAGAAGAAAGGATGTTGTTAATTTATGGATAAAATAAAAGTCGGTATTAATGGTTATGGTGTAATCGGAAAAAGAATTGCCGATGCTGTTCTACTGCAAGATGATATGGAACTTATCGGAGTAACCGCAAGGACTCCTGATTATCGATTATTTTCTGCAAACAAAAAAGGAATCAGAATATTTGGAGCAGACACCGAGGCCTGCAGCAATTTAATGAAAGCGCAGGTAAGATGTAATGGTGATTTTGATCATTTCATGAACAGTATAGATGTAGTAATTGATGCAACTCCGGCAGGAATAGGAAAAGAAAACAAGGCAAAATATGATACTGCTAAGGTTAAATCAATATTTCAGGGGGGAGAAGCGCACGACACTACCGGATTTTCTTTTGTTTCGGAGGTAAATTATAAAGATGCTATAGGAAAGGAAAGTCTAAGAGTGGTTTCCTGCAATACTACGGCGATTTGTAGAGTTCTTTTCCCGTTTACCCAAAAAGGGATTCTTGAAAAGGCATACGTGGCACTGGCAAGGCGCGGGACAGACCCCATTGATTCACACTTAAAAGGCCCTTTGGGAACAATAGTTTTGGAAGATTCGATTCCTTCTCATCAAGGACCGGATGCCCAAACAGTTATACCGAACTTAAATATTCTATCGGTAGCGATTGCTGTTCCGACCACAATAGGGCATCTTCATTTGGCTTTTCTGCGTCTAAATCAGGAGATGTCTAAGGATGATGTGGTAAAAATTTTGAAATCAAGTCCGAGGGTGGTTGCTGTTAACTATAAAGACGGACTGACGGCAGAGAATCAATTGGCTGAACTCATGCGGGATTTGGGTAGGCCAAGGGCGGATATGTGGGAAGTCGCATTTTGGGAGGATTTATTGCATGTGGAGGGCAAGGACGTCGCTTTTTATTATCAAGTTCACAATGAGGCAATAGTTATTCCTGAAAATATAGATGCCATCAGAGCAATCTCAGGCATTGAGCAGGATCCTCAAAAATCTATTCAAAAAACTGACCAATCTTTGGGTATCACCGCAAGCTTTGTATGAAGACAGGTATTATTCTAAAAATGAAAGTTTTTTTCAAAAAGCCTTTTATCCTGATTGGACTCGTTCTAGCCGTGCTTCTGGCTTATTTTTTAATTCAGGTAAATCCGAAAAATGAGGGTAAAATAGGCAGGGGCGATATACGCTCTTTTTTATCGGCTTCCGGAAAACTTGATGCCGAAAAAAAAGCAGAACTTTCATTTAAGGCAACGGGACGGGTGGATTCGGTCGAAGCTTCTGAGGGAGATCAGGTTAAGAAAGATGAAGTTCTGGCCCGTCTTGACGTAGAAGAGCTGTCTTTGTCTTTAGGCCGCGCACAAGACGATTTGCGTCAAGCAGAGGCAGAGCTTGCCAAAATATATGATGAGGTTAAAGGACACGATACGGATGAAACCTACACTCAAAAACAAACAAGAACTCAAGCGGAAGTAAAAAAAGATAAAGCAGTAAAATCTGTGGAGAGTGCTAAAAAGTCTATCACCGATAGTGCACTTTATGCTCCTTTTTCGGGTGTTGTTATAACTCAAAGTTTAGAAGTTAACGAATGGGTTTCAGCATTTTCTCTGGAACCCGGAATAGTCTTGATTGATCCTGACACGGTTTACTTTTCGGCAGAGGTAGACGAAGAGAATATACAGAATGTAAAAGTCGGTCAAAAGGCAGTAGTTTCTTTCGATGCATATCCGGATAGAAAATTTGATGGTGAAGTTTATTATATTGCACAGTCCGTGACTCAAACTGAAGGTGGTGACGTTGTCGGTGTCAGAATAAAACTTGAAAACTTTCCCGAAAAGCCGATCATCGGAATAAACGGAGATACGGAAATTACACTTGAAGATAGGAAAGATGTTTTACTGGTTCCAAAAGAAGCTGTCTACAAAAATGGAGGGAATAGTTTTGTTAAAACCGGTTTAGGTGAGAAGAAGATAAAACTTGGAATCTTTGACGGTGTAAATTGGGAAGTTCTGGAAGGAGTTGAGGATGGAGAAATAATCAGATGGTGAGTATCGCCCGCAAAAATTTATTTGCTGAAAAAACCAGATTCTTTGTTTCGGTTGGGGGTGTAGCCTTTTCGATTCTCCTGATAGTATTTCTTCTTGGTATCTATAATGCTTTCAACAGACTTCTTATAGATTATGTTGAGAGTTTCGCTGCAGATTTGGTTATCGCTCAGGAGGGTGTAACCGACATGTCACACACTTTTTCGCTTCTTGATGCAAACAAAATGAGCCAAGTGGAAACCATAAGCGGCGGAAAAGTATATGGTCTTGTAAATAGAACCACAAATGTCCGGGTTAGGGAAGAAGACGGAAGTAAAATCGTAGACTTTGCGGGACGCAAGAAAGGTGAAAATAAAAAAGCAAAAAAGGCAACAATCACCCTCATGGGTTTTGATACGGAAACGGGTGTCGGGGGCCCGCCGATACTTTTGTCCGGAACCAAAACTCCCGGAAAACGCGAAATTATCGTTGATAGGGTTTTTTCCAAACAAAACGGACTTACAATTGGCGATTCGGTCGAAGTATTTGATGAGGTATTCACTATTGTCGGAATTACGGATAAAAACAACATGATGCTTTATACAAGGGCATTTGTTGATTTGGATGAAGCGCAGGAAATTTTGCGGCAAAAAGGCAGGGCGAATTTCATCCTCATTTCATTGACCGATCCCTCCCGTGCTTCAGAAATAGCGGAGAAATTGGAGTCAAACATTCCGGGAATCACCGCTTATAAAAAAAGCGACTTTGCCAAGAGCAATGCTAAAGCTTTAATGGATACATTTGTCCCGATTATTTTTGTAATTACAATTATCGGTTTTGCTACGGGAGCGGTTGTTGTGGGGTTGACTATTTACACGGCAACAATGGAAAAAATAAAGGAATATGGTGTCCTGAAAGCTATCGGCGCCTCCAGAAAGAAACTTTTTTTGATTGTTTTTGAACAAGCCCTGTGGTCATCGATTATTGGTTATATTTTTGGTGTAATACTGGCTTTCTTGGTTTCGAAGTTGGTGGTGGATGTAATCAATATGGTTGTGGAATTTAACTTACAAATATATCTTTTGGCATTTGCTTCCTCAATTATCATGAGCTTTGTTGCGACCTATATTCCAATAACAAGAATTGCCAAAACAGATCCCGCTATGGTTTTTAGATCATAGACGGAGTTTGTGACAACTTTGTCATGACAAACATAATTTTAGACTTACACAAAATAACCAAGGCGTTTGGTGAAGGTCATGCCCAGGTGAAAGCGCTCAACGGAGTCGATCTGGAAGTTAAAAAGGGAGAAATTGTTTTAATAATGGGACCTTCAGGTTCCGGTAAAACGACTCTCCTTTCAATAGGTGGAGGGATACTAAAGGCAACCTCAGGTAAAGTTATTTTAAACGGAAGTGATATTGGCGGAATGGGTGAGGACATATTAACCAAAAAAAGACTTTCCGAGGTAGGCTTTATTTTTCAGCAATTTCTTCTTTTGGCTTCCCTAACTGCAAAAGAAAATGTTCAGGTGGTTGCGGAATTTGCCGGAAATGGGGGTAATGCGGTAGAAAAGTCCGAAGAGATTCTGAAGCGTTTGGGATTGGCAGACAGAATGAACGATATTCCGGCAAATCTTTCCGGAGGAGAGAAACAAAGGGTGGCAATTGCACGGGCTCTGGTTAATGACCCGGATATAATTTTGGCCGATGAGCCGACAGCTAACTTGGATTCTAAAGTCGGACACGAAGTAATGGAACTCCTAAGAGAAGTCGCCAAAAAGAAAGGAAAAAGCGTTCTTATCGTCTCTCATGACAATAGAATCAGAGATGTGGCGGATAGAATCCTATGGCTTGAAGATGGCATATTTAAAGAAATAGGTAAAATGACAACCGATCCTGTATGTGGAATGAGCATAGAAAAAGGGGCTAATAAAACGACCATTAAGGGGAAAGAATACTTTTTTTGCTCCGAGGGGTGTATGAACGAATTCAAAAAAGAACCTGAAAAGTTTGTCGGTAACTTAAATCAGACCAATTATAATGGCTAATTACAAATATACTTATCTCATTGCGAATTTTTTCTTTCTGGCTGTGTGGTTATTTATCTACTGGAGAGTAAAAAGCCTAAGGCGTCCGATGTTGATTATGAGCTTGATTACGGCTTCATTTGGCCCGATTTCTGAGATCTGGTATTTTGCGGATTATTGGAAGCCTGAAATCGCATTGCCGTTACCGATTATTGGCGGAGTTGAAGATTTACTCTTTGGATTTTCCATCGGAGGGATAGGGGCCTTTGCCTATGAGTCTTTATTTGTAAGAGGTGTTTGTAAATGTGTGGAGAAAAAAGGAAGGCATGAACTGTTTTTATTGGTCTTTTTTGCAATAGAAGGGTTTGCCATGATTATTTTGAATAACTTATTAGGCTTAAACTCAATTTATGCGAGTTCTATTGGAATGGTTATATTTGCGATAGTTATGTTAGTTTTGCGGCCGGATTTGTTAATTCATGCTGTAGGTTCAGCATTTTTGGTAGCCGGTACAATGTTTATAATCTATTTCTTGGGACAGGAGTTTTTCCCTCAAAGTCACTTTTGGGTAGAGAGAATCTGGAAACTGTCGGGAACGGAGCAGGGGATAATTATTTTTAAACACATACCTTGGACAGAAATGCTTTGGGGGCTCTCATGGGGTCTTGTCTGGGGACCAATGTATGAATTTTTGGTTGGGGCAAGGACGATAAGTTTTAAGAAGAAGTAGACAGATATGAATAAACAAATATTGATTAAAAAAGCCTCGGGTGAGCTGGAGCCATTTTCGGAAGATAAACTGCGCCGTTCACTCGAACGGGTAGGGACTTCTCCGGATGTTGTCGAGAATATAGTCTCACATATTACGGGAGAACTCAAAAACGGTGCAAGCACGCAAGATATCTACAAGCACGCGTTTTCACTGCTTAATAAACATGATCGCTCGGTAGCGGGAAAGTACTCCTTAAAACGGGCTATTATGGAATTGGGTCCGACAGGTCATCCGTTTGAAAAGTTGGTCAGTGAGGTTTTGAAAACAAAGGGGTTTTCCACTCAAGTCGGCGTCATTGTTCAGGGGATTTGTGTTTCCCATGAAATTGATGTTGTAGCCGAGAAAGAAAATCAACATATCATGGTCGAGTGTAAGTTCCATAATCAGCCGGGCACTAAATCGGATGTTAAGATACCTCTTTATATACAAGCACGCTTTGAGGACGTGCGAAATGCCTGGTTAAAAAATAAAGATCATACTCAGAAATTTCATGAGGCTTGGTTGGTTACCAATACCAAATTAACAAGCGATGCAATTACTTATGCTCAATGTGTCGGTATGAAGCCAATAGGGTGGAACTACCCTGTAAATGAGGGCTTGGAAGTGCTCATTGACCAATCGGGATTACATCCGGTTACATGTTTAACTACTCTGGATGCAGGGGATAAACAACAGCTCTTGAATGAAGATATGGTTCTTTGTAAAGAATTGTTGCATAATAAAGATATACTACAGAATTTGGGATTGGACACTGCCAAAATATCTCAAGTCGAAAAAGAAATTAATGAATTATGCAAAATTATATGAGCTGCTAGTTTTTGGTTAAAGGGGGTGATAAAAATGATGGGAATGATGGGAGGTAATTATTTTAACGGTGATTGGAGTTCTGCGCCTGATTATATGAAGCAGATGATGCAAAGTTATTACGGCGGAGTGCAGCCTTTTGCCGGATTTTTCGGGATAGCGCACTTAATTGTTTGGGTTTTGGTTGTGTCACTCTTGGTTGCCGCAATCCGTTACCTTTGGAAAAAGGGGGGTAAATAAAGAGGTTGGTCTGTTAGATTGAAAGGAAGTCTAGGATTTTGGAGAATACCGACTGGTTTACAGTCAACACCTGTCCCGTTTGGGCGGAAACAACCAAATTCTTTGGGACGGCTACGTCAAAGACACCCAGTAGTTTTTCGTCTTTGGCTCCATCAATATTGTAGGACAAACTTCCGTCAGATTCCGTTTCAAGATTTACTTCGGTTGTTGTGGTAACTATTCCAACTGCGAGCATATTGTCGATTGCCTGTTGAGGTAAAACAGCAACTACTCTGTTGCCGGCCGGTGTGGTTACTGTAAGTTCCCTTGTGACGGGGTCAACCGAAAGAGGAAAATCGCTTTCAACGCTAAACTTTGCGCCTTCCTGTTGAAACTCAAACTTGTTCTTGCCGCTTCTGATTTTAATCTTTGATTTATTGGTACCCTCCCCAACTTCAACTTCATCTTCTTCTTCAAATTCTTCGGGTTCGGGTGTCTCTTCCGGTTCCGGAGTCTCATTTTCCTCTTCGATCTCTCTTTCCTGGTTTTGGGTTTCGAGTCGGATTTGGTCACCCTCGCTTTCATTGGCCAGTCTGGTTTGGGTTTGTTCACTGTTTTCTCCTGATTCGGCTTCACTGGTTTCGCTCAAAACCTGGCTCGGTGTTTCTGATGTCCCCTGGCCGCCATAAATGGCAAAGCCGGAAACGACTAAAAATGAGATAACCAGAAGAGGGAGAAGAGCTATAAAACCTTTTTGGGCAAAGTGTTTTTTCATTATTAAATGATCAGCCAGGTTATCACGATTTTTTTCTCCAAGTCAAGTACTGAACAAGGCCACGACAATTCAAAGGCATCGTGATCATTGAGCGATAGCTTCACTAAAATTCTCCTCAACTTTTTTCCAATTGACCACGTTCCACCAGGCATTGACATAATCGGCTCTTTTGTTTTGATATTTCAAGTAATATGCATGTTCCCAAACATCAAGGCAAAGAATCGGATTCATGCCGATCGATATGGGTGTATTTTGGTTTTGGGTATCAACAATCTCCAATCTTCCTTTATTGACGACAAGCCAGGCCCAACCGCTTCCAAACCTACCCACTGCCGTATTTGAAAATTTTTCTTTAAATGATTCAAAATTCCCGAAAGTATTTATGATTTCTTTTCCGACATTGCTTTTTGGGTTAAAAGGGGAGTTCGGAGACATGATTTTCCAAAAGAAACTATGGTTTAGATGACCTCCGCCGTTATTGATTATTGCTGTTCTGATATCGCCGTTGATATTCGCAGGGTCGCTTAAGATCTCTTCAATTGTTTTTCCTGCCAGTGAGGCATCGTTTGCACATGCGGCATTTAGCTTATCTACATATGTCTGATGATGCTTATCATGATGAATTTGCATGGTCCGGGCATCAATGTAGGGCTCTAGTGTGTCGAAAGAGTATGGAAGTTTTGGTAATTTAAACATCGAAACTTTCCAATTTTAACACATCTGTCTATACATGATACTAAATGAAGGAGTATTGTGTTGACAATCTTTGGTGAGTGAATGTACAATTTTTGAAATGGCAGCGAAAAATAGGCTCTACAGATCAAGTAGGGAGAAAGTTATTGGTGGAGTTTGTGGAGGGTTTGCAGAATATTTCGGAATTGACCCGATAATTATACGGCTTCTTTTCTTGATTTTTCTTTTTGCAGGATTTGGACTTTTAATTTATGTAATTGCCTGGATTTTTATCCCAACTAAATAATGGAAGAAAAAATAAAGAAGGAAGTTAAAGTTGTAAACAAATATAGTGGAGGGGGAGCCGGAGGTGCGGTTTATGGTCTGGGATTTATTGGAGCTTTGGTTTACTTTATTCAACACTCCACAACCTTTGTGGACGGGCTTATCGGTCTTCTTAAAGCAATCGTTTGGCCGGCTTTGTTGGTCTATAAAATTCTCGATCTTCTGAGGTTTTAAGTTTTCTAGGTAAGAGTTTCGGAAAGGTCTCTCGGGTGTTTTTTTTACAAATCACTCATTTCCGGATAACGGACAATAATTTCTTTTCCTGTTTTTGTCTTTCCTTGGTAAGCAATATTCATAGTCTTTTGAAATTAGATTGGGGCTTGCTCTGGGCCTCGACCTTCATTTGTTTCCATAAAAGCCTTTATTTGGCCTTCATCAATTGTTTGAAGCTTCAATAGTCTTCCCCAGGAAGTTAAAGCAATTGGTACCTCTAGACTATCTCTGGGAATCATTATCTTTTTACTTATTGCAACACTATTAAAAACTGATTTTAGTTGCGCGCTTTCAGTTGCAGGAATATCCGATTTATACCAAAGAATCACTGCACCGTGTTCCATACTATGGACTAAGTTTCCATCCGGCACCGGCTTATCATAAATTCCGCTTGGTTGGGGTTTGGCATAGTGAACTCCCGATGTGGGAGGATTGGAATTGTAATCTACCTTAGCACCGTCCGGTACATGATTTGTTCCCTGATCGATAATTATTTCACCCATCAGTGGCTTACTCGAATGTTGGTTCTGTTTAGAGGTCAGGAAGGTACCGCCAACAATAATTATCAGGGTTGCTAAACCAATACCAATAAACACTTTACGCTCAGTTGTCATCTTGTCTCTATACTTTATAACACACCACACCCGGCATCTCCACATGTTTGTGGAAGTAAATGGGATAATAAATTTTATTACGGAGCTTCCTTGGGTGATTTTATAAACGTTGCGACAATGGTGTCTATTGGGTTGCCGGAAGGCGTTGTTCCAATTTCTGCCGAGTGCTTGACTATTTTAAGTTCGCTTACTGACTCAGCTAAATTGGTAAGTTCATCCGTGGAGTAGTGGTGGGCAAATCTCTGTAAATATGGAGAGCCTGCAAGTAAAGCAACTTCCTTATCGCCTTTATCTTGAAAAGTAATTTTAGCCATTGGGTCAAACACCGCTATTGTTCCGAGCTCATTTGTTATCAATTCGTGTCTGGAATAGTTAACAGGATAGTGGCTTAAATTATGTTCTCGGTTAAAATCAGATACGGTAAGAATGCCTCCCGGTTTTAAGACTCTGGCGATTTCTTTGATGACTTTTTTTCTTGCCTCAACTGCTTTTTGAGGATCTTTGTCTGTTATATTTGTCAAAACCCCACAAAGAACCACGCCGTCCGCACTTTCATTAGCGAAGGGTAGTTCTAAAGCTGTCCCTTGCACCCGTCCGGACACATCAGAAATAGTTTTTTCTAATCCCTTATGGTTCAAATCAAATGCAACGATCTTCGCTTCGGGGAAAGATTCCTTAAGAGCCTGGGTTGATCTGCCTTCACCTGAACCTAAATCCAGAATGACCATGCCTGGTTTGTTGTCTAAAAATTTCTTTAATTCATCAACGGGAATTCTTGTTGAACCGGGAATTTTTTGTTCACTCGCTTTCCAATAATTTTCTGAAGCAAGGTTGTCCTCAGACATATTTAGATGTATTGTATCATCAAAAATTTCAAAAATGCACTTAATTTTTAATTACATCAGCCGTAATCGTGTTGGTAAGTCGAGGAATATTGGGGTTGTCGGTTTGTATATAGATTGTTCTTGTTATGCCTCCAACATCAGTTGCGTCTCCGTGAACGGCAGGATTGAATGAAACTCTAATTTCGGTCGCTTCATAGGCACCAAGTTCTTTTTTATCGACTTCTGCTTTTGTGCATCCGCATGAAGTTGAAACCCGTGTTATTTTTAAGGGGAGGGGACCGAAGTTGGTTAAAGTAAAAGTTGTTGTGGGAATATCTCCATAAATTACTCGACCCAAATTCCGATTTTGTGGAGTTATAAAAACTCCCACATTCGATTCTTTGTAAATATTAATCCCGCCATCCAAATCATATACGTTTGTGTAACCAAGACCGGCAATCTCCTTTGATGCTTCCTCACTCATTGTTCCCGTTCTGCAGTAGACAAGGATGGGAGTAGATTTATCCTCTGGAAACTTATCCAAATTGAGGGAAATTTCATTGTAGGGTATAAAAGCGTCAGTTCCCGGAATATGGGTTTGTTCGGGCACATGAACGTCTAAAAGAAAGTTTTTTTCATCCTTAGCAAGGACGGAAAATTCTAAAGATTTAACAAGTCGGACCTTGTTTTTTACTTCACTTTTACTTTTTCCCTGACGGGAAATTAGCAACACAGATCCTATCACCACAATCGCTAACACACCGATTAACAGATAATTTTTATTTATTTTCATTTTGGCTGTGCATCACGGTCTAGAACCTTTCGATCCCATAACCATCAGGGACCATATTAGAACTCTTTTGTTATTGTAGTTTTCTTAGACTATCTACAATATCTAAATCACTTCTTCCCCTTTTTTCTTTTCTATAGCCATCTGTAGAACTAAAAAGGTAGGCATTTATAAATGCATCCTTGGTTATTGTTCTAATTTTTTTGCCGTTTTTCTCAATTTCAACCACACCCGTATCTAAAGTGCATATCCTGTCTCTTTCCAAAACATTATTTCCTGCAAAAGCAATTTTTACCCCTTTAGAATTAATAAATTCATGTTCTTTCTCATCTAAAACTGAGAAGCCTTCTTTTGTCATTATTTCTTTTAACTCTGGCCACCGGCTTTCTACAAGATCTTTATCAACAAGAAGGTCAATATCATCAAACTCTCTGAAATTACCAATATACACTGAAGCACCAAGGGAACCGTATAAAATAGAGTCTATACCATTTTTATCTAAAGTATCTTTTATTTCATAATAGTTATTAAGATTTACTGCCATTATTTTAAGATTAGCTATCTTGTAAACCTCCAACTTTTGCTGAGCATACGGGTCCAAACTCTTATAGTCCTTATAAGTGTACCATCTTGAGGTTGAGGCTGAAAGCCGAAATCCTGGGTTTACCGAAGGACTAAATGAGACACTATTTCTTGTTGGGTAAAAAATATACGTCCTATAATTTAGGTGAAATCCTATATTGGGGGTATAATGATGAATAATCAAGAATAAACCCACTATTGTGTTCATGGGAACATATCCTCCCCGTGAGTGCGGTATAGCTACGTTCAATCAAGATCTACTAGCCTCAAGTCAGAAGTACCTGGGGAAAGCCGTTTCGTGCAAAGTCGCAGCCATGAACCTTACTCCTTTGGACACGTATGTTTACCCCCCTGAAGTTGTCTGGAAAATCGACCAAAGTGACAAGAATGCCTATATAGATCTTGCCACGGAATACAACAACAATCCCCTTATCACGGGAGTGATCATTCAACACGAGTACGGGATTTATGGTGGCCTTGATGGAGAAAACATACTTTTATTTATGGAGACCTGTAGGAAGCCAATTGTGGCAACTCTTCACACAGTACTACCTAAACCTTCGCCAAAAATGAAAGATGTAACTACAAGGATTATTGAACGCGCAAATATCATCGTTGTTTTGACTGAAAGTTCAAAACATATACTGGAAAAGGTCTATCCTCAATCAGTTAACAAAGTGCATGTGATTCCTCATGGCATCCACCCAACGACTTTTACCGATACAACCGCTGCTAAACGTAAATTAAAATTGCAAAAAACGACGATACTAACGACCTTCGGTCTTTTAAGCCGTGGCAAAGGAATCGAATACGTAATAAAAGCACTTCCAAAAATAATTAAACGCCACCCATCGTTACTTTACCTGATTTTGGGCGAAACACACCCTGTTGTACGAAGAAGTGAGGGTGAAAGTTATAGGAATGAACTTTCCAAGCTTGTAACAAAATTACACTTAGATAATTTTGTAAAATTCTATGATCAATACTTGTCGCTACCCGACTTAATGGAGTTTCTTAATGCTACAGATATTTATATCTCAACATCGATTAATCCTAACCAAGCAGTAAGCGGAACACTTTCATATGCGCTAGGTTCCGGACGCGCAGTAATAAGTACCGAGTTTGCACAATCAAAAGAAATAATTACCAATGAAACGGGGCGGTTGGTACCTATTATGAAACCAAAAGCTTTTAGTAAAGCACTTATAGAGTTACTCGATAGTAAAGAGGATTTAATGAAAATGCATAGGACTGCATTTGAACAAACCCGCCCGATGCTCTGGAGCAGTGTTGCGCTCAAATATTCAAGACTTCTTAAACAATATATCTTGCCGCCAGTAAACCTTAGCCATCTGGCAAAAATGACCGATAAATACGGACTTTTTCAATTTGCAAAACTGGAATTACCCGATAAAAAGTTTGGTTACACACTTGACGATAATGCCAGGGCTCTTGTTATATGCAGCCGCCTTACCGCTTCTCCCTACAATAACAAATTAGCTTCCATTTATTTACATTTTATTAAAAAGTGCCAACAGGCGGACGGAACATTTATTAACTATGTCGATCATCATAATAAAATGGCAGCAATACAAAATCTCAATGAGGACCTGGAAGATGCAACCGCACGTGCTATGTGGGCACTCAGTGAAGTATTGAATAATAAAAACATGCCGGCAAATTTGAAAAAAACGGCAAAAAGTATATTTATTAAAGCTCTACCATATGCCAAGCGGCTTCTCCATATCCGTTCCTCTGCTTTAATTATTAAATCGTTTGTGAACGCGATTAGCGCATGTCCGGAATACTCAAAAGAATTAACGGCTTCCATTCAAAAGAATGCTAATTTTCTTGTAACTGAATTTGATAATAATTCAGATAAATCATGGCATTGGTTTGATAACTACCTTGGGTACAATAACGCCATAGTGCCTGAGGCGCTTTTTATAGCCGGGCAAGCCGTAGGCAACAAGCATTATTTGGATAAAGGCTCAGAAGCCCTAACGTTTCTGATAGAAAAAACTTTCTCTTCAAATAGGTATATGCCAATCGGTCACTCTGAGTGGTATAAAGTGGGTGGCGAAAGAAGTTATTTTGATCAACAACCCGAAGATCCCGCTTCAATGATCCTCGCTCTCGTAACCGCATATGAAATTACGGGTAATAAAAAATATAAAATATTAATAGATATCTGCTTCAGTTGGTTTTTGGGTAACAACAGTTTACAGTTGCCGCTTTATAACCCCGAAAACGGCGGTTGCTATGACGGACTCCATCCCGATCGGGTAAACTTAAACCAAGGAGCTGAGTCTCAGGTTTCATATCTTTTGTCACGACTTTCTGTTTCAAAATTGTATTCAAATGAAAATTCATCAAATAAAAAATATATTTCCTGATGTCCGTGTAGCACGTTTTAATCTCGCAGCTTGGCAAAAAATCGGCAGTGATTCCATTTATTTTATTGGCCGCGAGGTTGCAAAAGCTGCAAAACCCGGCGAACCCGACACAGGAATCTTAAAACTTTTTGAAATTACGAAAGACGGAACAATTGTCCAGGAACGTCTTATCTGGAAACCAATGTATAACGGTATAAATCTTGAGGATCCTCGTGCCCTCGAGCTTCCCAACGAAAACTTACTGATCGGACTCACTGCTGTTTTAAGAGACAAGAGGGGAAGACCAATACCCTTCCCCGCAATTATAAAAATTGACTCACATAGTTCGTGGAATGATGAATTACCACCATTTCTTATTATCAGTTCTTTCGGTCCCGGTAAAAATTTAACCCCAATTGATAATTCAACTTATTTGTTCCGTCCCGACTCTTCAGATTATAATCACAAAATCCTTGTATTTTCACTTCATCGTCAAGTACCCGACAAATTGGACGATATAGATTTTCCGACAAACTTAAGTTGGGCAAAATGGAGAATAGGGACCACAATGCCGCCAATCTGGTTAAATCAGGAGGAGGCACTTTTCATTATTCACGGAATATCCATAGTCAAACTTAAAGGGAAGGCCACATATGTATATAGCATCGGACGCGCAAAACTTACACGTAAAAATAACAAATTTAGCGTAGTTGTTGCACCGGAACCGATTCTCACTTCGGACAATTTTATTAATAATGACGGAACGCCAATGGTTGCCGAACTACATCCAAAGCTGCGACGGGTTGTTTATTCGTGTGGTGGAATAATTAAAAGGAACAAACAAGATGCCTTGTATTTATATGTAAATGTAGGTGACAGAACAACTTTTGAAGTAGAATTCTCGCTAAAAGAATTAAAAGAAGGACTTTTCTAGATTTTTAATTCGGTTTATTTAGCCGACAAATGTCAGCGCAACACCTTTTTTGTCGGCGCGTCCTGTACGGCCGATTCTATGAATATAATTTTCGTAAGATTCCGGTAAATCAAAATTGATTACATGACTTACATTTGGAATATCAAGTCCACGTGAGGCAACATCGGTTGCTATCAAAATCTGAATATAATCTTTTTTAAACTTATCCAGGGTTCTCACTCTTTGACTTTGATTTTTATTACCATGAATTGAATCTACTTTAAAACCACGCTCTACGAGGTTGTCAGAAAGTTTTTGGACCCCATGTTTGGTTCTACCAAAAATTAATACTTTTTCAAACTCGTTTTTGTGGAGGAGTTTTACAAGTTCCTCTGTTTTTGAACCCATACCGGAAACTCTGACAATTTCCTGTTTAATATTGGCCGTAATGTCCCCGCTTTTAACAGAAACCGTAACAGGGTTAACAACAAAACTTTGTAAAATCCATTTGACCTTTTCGTTAACTGTGGCTGAAAAGAAAAGTGATTGTCGGTTCTTTGGAAGAAGAGAAATTATTTGTTTGATTTGAGGCAAAAAACCATCATCAACCATACGATCGGCTTCATCCAAGACTACCGACTCGAAATAATTTAAGTTTAGACCGTGACTTCTAATATGATCCGTAAGTCTTCCAGGAGTTCCTATTACAAAATTAGGACCCCTTCTCAAGTCTTCTTTCTGTCTCCACATATTGGCGCCTCCAATACAGAGGGCCGAGTAAATTTGAAGACCGTTTGTGAAAGAATATAATTCGTCCTTGGTTTGTGCAGCCAGTTCACGGGTGGGGCTTATAATTAAAACTCTTTGGTTTCTGTCTTTTAAAACCTTTTCAATAAGAGGAATTAGAAAAGCAGCGGTTTTTCCCGTTCCGGTATTTGCCATGCCGATCAAATCACGGCCCTCAAGTACCCACGGAATTGCTTGGTCCTGAATTGGGGTGGGTGTAATATAACCTTTTCCGGAAACATTCCGCTTTATTGCATCGGAAATTTGAAAATCGGAAAATTGATGAGTTACAATATATTCTTTAGTGTCGTCAATACGTGGGGGAAGATTAACTATTTGGCTTGGATCAAAGGTTTTGATTCTTCTTCCACCACCAAAAGATCTGCCTGAGCCGTACGATCCACGAGTCTGAGGCCTGCCGCCACGCCGATTGTAATATTGCCTATACATTTTAAGGGAACAGAACTGCTTAAAGAAAAAGTATGTTTAATGACTAGTGAAGAAAAAGATACAAATAAAAACTAAATTTGGGGTACCTTTATCTTTCTGAAAGACAAAACGAACAGTTGAAACTGCGAGATTTATCTATTTAACTAAAACTAAATTTAACTAACATTTAAGCAGATCTGATTCCTCAAATCTGCAACCAAGAGATAACTTTACCATGAATTAATAGGGAAGTCAAGCTATAGGATGTAGGCTCGCTTTAGGCTGGGTTTTTCAAAGCAAAAATATTTTTGTATATTAAGACGGCATCTTCGAATTTTTTGCTACGGAACAGGGATTTCCCTCAATCCCGCTCGGGATACTTGACATTATTTATGGGGCCGAAAGCCATGAGCGACAAAAAAGTAATCAAATAGCTCTACTTCTTAACAAAAAGAATGACATTGGGAATATTGCGCCCTGGTCCAACCTTATAACCCCCCGACCATAGTGCTGTAGAGCCGCCATTATCAAGGTTTAATGCATTTTCCATCCCCAACGCCCTCATTACCCTAGCTGATTCAGCAACTGTAGCATTGTGGACAACACCGATATAAACAATTGAACCTTTATTGGCAACAAAACTTCGTGCACCCTTGCTTCCCTTTTTAGGATCATCATCTCCTCCGAAGGAAATATTTGATCCTGATACTAAAAGGGGATAATTTGATATCATTCCGTCAATTCCAGTATCTCTTCCTACCTGTGAAACCGCGGAAACAAAGTTTACCCTTGAACCTTCAAAAACTACACCGGGATTGGTGCTGTAAACATTATTATCCGAGTTAAACCATGTTTTATTTTTATTCATTAAAAGTGTATCAAAGGAATTGGTTTTATCAGAACAGGTTGGATAAGTTGCTGGACAAAAGTAAGAACCATTAACTCCAGCATAAGCTCCACTTCTTGAAACGTATGTCGCAAGTGGTAAAACAGGGCAATCGTTTACGCATGTTGAATCCGATGCAGTGTCGACAATTATTCGGGTTGATGACAGGTCAGCAGCAATAATATCAACTTGGAAATCTCCCGCTTCGGTTGTTACTTTTTGTCTTGAGTACCCTGATTCGGGGGTGGTGTTGCTTACAGGAATATTTTGAGGAATTATGACTGCTGTTGCGATTTTTGTTTGTTCCTCCCTGATTTTTATTGAAAGCTCACTTAGTTTTTTCACTGCCTCTGTGTAGTCTCTTTTCCCTAAAAGTACCAGAATATTTGCAAAAAGTTCATCAAGACCCTTTATGTTTTTTGGAGGGGTTTCTAAATCGAGTAAACTTTCGTAAGTTGAAACTGCTAGAGAAAAAGTTTTTTGAATATCCTCAATTTCCTTTTTTAATTCAGAGTTAGTTTTATATGGATCTTGAGTTTTAAGGGTATTAAGTTCTGATGAAATTTTCTGAATAGTCGCAATACTTTGGTCCCTTTCTCCAACAAGCTTCGAGTTTTGATAATAAAGGTAGCTTGTATAAATAACCACAATCAGAAAAAGAATAATACTCAAGTAAGGAAGAACTTTCTTAAGTGGACTGAGCGAAATTTTAAATTTCATAACACTAGCGGGGAGGTTTTTTCCATACGTTTCACTTTAACAAATATAAGAATGAACTACAATTTCTGAAGCTATTTTGCTGAGCAGTAGGGTCTCGGACCATTCGGACCCATAACCATTTGATATTACTCAAACTGCTTTATTAGATTTAGTACAATTACTTGCGATAAAGAATAAAGTGAGTAAGAAAATATACCTGATAATAATATTGATATAAAAATTAATGTCTTATGAATTTTAACTGCCTTTCCCAAAATGGTAATAACAATAGAATTTAGATAAGCGTACACAATGAACCAAGAAACTGTTAAAAAAAGGTTGATTTGCCACGATTCTGTTTTTGTTCTAACAAACTCTAGAATTGATAGTAAAGTAAACCACTCAAGAAGAGTAAACCATTTCTTGGCAATTTTTGGCCATAATGAAATATTGTTCCAATTTGACCACTCAGAAAGAGTTGGCGGATTTTTCAGTTGTTTTTTGATAAAGTTAACACCCATGATGATTAGTTTTTATAACCAGTCCCAATAATTGCTTTATGGTCCAATCTTGCTGCGGAGCTTGGATTCGTGTGCAAAGGATGAAATACCTTAATTCGCACTATTGAATCCGAGATCAACAGCGAGCAACGCGAGCTGCGGGACAGGGATTCGAACCCCGATACGCAGATCCAGAATCTGCAGTCCTACCGTTAGACGATCCCGCAATGTATGTTTATAGAGCCGTATAATCGGCCAAGCTTTGCTTACCGTTAGACGATCCCGCAAGGTAAGCATGGGTATTCTAACATTTTGAGGATTAATGTGGAATTGCTAGGTGGTAGGAGGGCGAGTTATTTTTAAAATTTCTAAAAATAGCTTGTCGCTACCACCTTTTGTCCTTGAAAAATTAATTCGGATATTGGCGCACCCCCACCAGGTATTGAATTCGGTTGTCAAAGGCGTAATTTACGGCCTTGAAACGTTCATTATCCTGAACCCGACCGAGTTTTAAGGAAAGAATCTTCCCAACGCAAGTGATGGGATCTTTCCATCCGCCGTCAGAAAAACCAAGCCCCTTCAAAGGTATTCCGACATCACTCATCAAAAGGTTTGACAAAAGTTTTTTGGTTGTATGATCTATCGGAAGTTTGTTTACGTCTCGAAATCGATACTCTATATCGAGAGGCAGGTGATTACCTGCAGCCCTAATACGGCATTCGATTTCAGGATCCCAAAATCCGAGATCATTGAACCATCCAACCAGGCAATCTTCGTCCGGATCGAGATGTACCGATTCGAACTTTACCAAACGTAGTGCTATAAGTGCCATTTCCCTCACCTTTCTTTACGATATGGTTAGAATGGACGCCAATCTTTCAAAGAACTAAGTCCTATAATATCAGCCTTGGGCTGTTTCGTCAAATTACCAACCGAGGATTTTGGGAAGAAATAGAAATGCTCCGATAAATACGGCCGCAATTGAGGCTACAAGAACCGCCCCGGCAGAAATATCTTTGGCAATTTTTGCCCGTTCCTGAATTTCGGGGCTTACTATATTAATAGTTTCTTCGATTGCTGTATTTACCAGCTCGAGTATTAGAACGAAAGAAATGATCAGCGTCAAATGCAACCATTCGGAGGTTGTTATCTTAAAAACTATACCCAAAATTACGGCGGCGATTCCCAGCGAAATCTGAATTCTAAAATTTCTGCCTTTGGTAAATGCCGTCTTTAATCCGTCGATTGCAAATTTGAAACTTTTTATTAGGGAGTGATTTGATTCCATGAATAAATGATATCATGAAATGTAGGGGAGGATGTTATGGACGACCTTGTAATTGAGTTTTTTGCAACATTTTTGATATGGATTCTTTACGCCGGTCTTATCGTTTTGTGGTTTATAGACGGAAAAATCAGAAAGGAACAGGTGGTGCACGCGCTTGTGGCAGGAGCAATCGCATGGGGGGTTGCCTTTCTCATTAAATATTTTTTCCCGACTTTAAGACCCTTTATGCCAAACGGGCGCGAGGTTGATGTCTTGATAGCTCCCACCGACTCAGCCTTTCCGTCTGCCCATACGGCCCTGGCATTTAGCCTTGCCGTAACAGTTTTTATGCACGACAGACGTATAGGCTGGTGGTATCTCGTGGGAGCGCTTTTCATTGGAACCGCCAGAGTCTTGGCAAACGTACACTATCCGCATGATATTCTGGGTGGTGCGTTTATTGGAACTCTGATTGCCGTAATTGTTGAGAAAACCCACGTGTTCAATCTTCTTGGAAAAAGAAAGAGCAGAAAATAATTAATAATTGGGGTTGACAATTAGCAGACCAAATAGTAGACTGCTAAAATACATATGGCTAAAGATACCAGTATGTTAAAAAACACATTAAGACGGGTACCGATTGTTCCCGTAAGAGGCTCCGTAGTTTTTCCCCATACGGATACATTGATTTCTTTCGGGAGATCAAAAAGTGTGTCCGCCGTAAACTCCGCTTTTCAGGATGATAGAGTCATTGCAATTTTTTCACAGAAAGATCCCAGAACCGCGGATCCTTCAGAAGAAGACCTCAATACGGTTGGAACCATAGCAACCATAACCCAAATGATGACGACAGAGGGGGAAATTCACGCTCTCATCAAAGGTCAGGCAAGAATCAGTCTCCGTAAGGTTATTGCCGAAGAGCCATACCTAATTGGCAAAGTTGAAGAAATTCAGGAAGAGCTGGAGGAAACTCCGGAGATTGGTCTTTTGGCCAAAAAAATTCAGGAACTTTTCAAAAAAGCAATAAACTTGGGGAAGCAGGCTGAGGTGATGACCGTAATGAAGCTGGTTTCAGGAAATGCCGAACCGGTTGAAATAAGCGACCAGGTTGCCTCTCTTCTTGAAATAAAATCCGCTGAAAAACAGAAAATTTTGGAAGAAACAAATGTTAAAAAGAGGTTGGGAATTGTTTTGGAATATTTAACCAAGGAAGTAAACGGACTCGAAATTGAGCAGACTATTTCTTCAAAAACTCAAAAAAGATTTGAGGACCAGATGAAAAAGGCCATGCTTAGGGAGAAGAAAAGAACCATTGAAGAAGAACTTGGAGAAATGGATGAAGAGGGCGAAATCAGCAACGAGGAATTTAAAGAATATAAGGCAAAGATAAAAAGTGTCGGAATGCCGGCAGATGTCAAAGACCGTGCGGATAAAGAGCTTAAGCGCTTAAGCGAGATGTCTCCAAATAACCCCGAAGGAGCTTATATAAGAAACTACCTTGATTGGCTTTGCGACATGCCTTGGAGCAAGGTTAGTCCTAATAACGTTCCAATGAAGAAAGCCTCAAAAATACTGGAGGATGAACATTATGGAATAGAAAAAGCCAAAGAGCGCATTTTGGAATTTTTGGCAGTAATGAAGCTTAAAAAAGAGTTGAATCATGGCCGGGGAAAACGAGTCGAGGGACACCCCACAATTCTTTGTTTTATTGGTCCTCCCGGTGTCGGTAAAACTTCAATAGGAAAATCTATTGCCAAAGCACTAAACCGTAAATTTGTTAGGGTTTCTCTGGGTGGAATCAGGGATGAGGCAGAGATTAGGGGCCACAGAAGGACGTATGTTGGAGCAATGCCCGGAAGGATAGTTCAGGGAATGAAAAATGCCGGAACCAAAAACCCCGTGTTTATGCTTGATGAAATTGATAAAATCGGAGTGGACTTTAGGGGAGATCCCAGCAGCGCCCTTCTTGAGGCGCTGGATCCTGAACAGAACAAAGAATTCTCCGATCACTATTTGGAAGTTCCTTTTGATCTTTCCGAGGTAATGTTTATTTGTACGGGAAACGTTTTAGACACCATTCCGGCACCCCTAAGGGACAGAATGGAAGTGATCACATTCCCGGGTTATACGGAGGAAGAAAAATTTCAGATTGCCAAAAAGTTCCTTTGGCCGAAGCAAATCGAGGGTCAAGGACTAAATGAAAAGAAGATTGAAATAACTGATACCGGAATTAAAGAAGTAATCAGCAGCTATACAAGAGAAGCGGGTGTAAGAAATTTGGAAAGAAGTTTGGCCGGAGTATGCAGAAAAGTGGCCAGACTTGTTGCCGAAAAGAAAAAGTTTCCAAGAAGGATTGAGGCGAAAGATGTTAGAAAGTTTTTGGGCAGTCAAAGATTCACCTCTCAAATTGCCGAGAAAAAAGACGAAGTTGGAATGAGCACAGGCCTTTCAGTTACTCCTTTTGGTGGAGAAATTCTTTTTATCGAAGTTTCTTTAATGCCCGGAAAAGGAAGATTGACCCTTACGGGACAGCTCGGGGATGTAATGAAAGAATCCGCCAAGGCCGCATTTACCTGGACCAGATCACATTTTAGTGAGCTTGGTCTTAAAAATAATTTTGCCGAAAATATAGATGTTCATATACACGTTCCGGAAGGTGCAGTTCAAAAAGACGGGCCTTCGGCAGGAGTGGCTATAACTACGGCCCTAGTTTCAGCCTTAACAGGAATTCCTGTTAAGCGGGATGTAGGCATGACCGGAGAGGTGACATTAAGGGGTAGAGTGCTTGAGATCGGAGGACTAAAGGAAAAATCCATTGCGGGTCATAGGGCCGGCTTAAAAACAATTATTGTACCCAAGGATAATAGGAAAGATCTTGATGATATTCCGGCTCAGGTTAAGAAAGATATTAAATTCGTTTTTGCGGAAGAAGTAACAGACGTTCTCAAGGTTGCTCTTGTAAAATGGCTTCCTGCCGTCAAAAATCAGAGAAAATTCACTTCAATCCCGGCTCTCTTGGCCGCTAACTGAATAGATTATGCCGCTGTCTGATTTGTTGCAGAGATTAACAAAAAGGGACTACAATATTGGTATATGGCAAAAAAGAGGTTTAATTTACCAAAATGGGGAAGAATCGTTTTATGGGTATTGGGGACCTCGGTAGTTTTGATAGTGGTAGTGTTTGTGATTTGGAAAATTTGGCTTTCTACATGGAAGACATATGAAAACAAGGATTTAGGTTTTAGTTTTAAGTATCCTTCGACTTGGCACATCGTTACCGATCTTCCGGTTTCGAGACAGCAAATAGAAAAATACGGACCGGTGGGGTTTTATGTTGACTCAAAGGAGAAATTACCCAATTCTCCTATGGATCCAATTAGGTCTCCAGGAGATGTTCAGGTCGATATAGGAGAGGGTAAATCAATAATTGAAGCACACAAATTACAGAAAGATTTCTCAAAATTAAAGACCGTAGAATTCGGAAATAAATCTGGATTGGTAGATAGCGGTATTAGCAGAACTAGTTATTCTGGTGGACTTTTTGTGTTCTCGACAAGTATATATGTTGAGTCTGGAAATCTTGAGTATTTTATAAGTTCATTAACGATTTCAGATACGGCTAGTTTTTTCTCGAAGATACAAGCAAAGCTTTACAATTTAGTTGGGGTCACAATTTTGGGTAGTTTTATCTTTAATTGATGTAGTATAAAAAGTTCAGGCAGGTTACTTTTCTCTTGGAAGAGAATTTCGCCTGCCTTAGGTATTACTTAATCAATCCCCACTTACAAAACCAACTCCATGGCCATTTATACTGACTGCATTTATCAGTTGTTTGGGCCGGTGCAGGTTGATATGTCTCTGCGGGAATTGGAGGTGTGATGAATTTCATGCAGGGATCGTAGTCAATCGGTTTCTCGTCCCGTCGTGAACAAATTGCTCCTTCTTGATATTTCCAGTTGGAATCAGTGATTGTCAGCGGGCTACCATCGTTCACATAACCAATGTGACATCCTCCGCTCCAGGCATTATCGCAACCGCTTGGCCAGATAATCAAATCACCAGCTTGAGGATCCTCTCTTGGAGGTCTTACTCCTACTTGCATAAGCTGACCGTTGTTATCAAAAAAGGTTGGATTTAACATCGCGTCTTTGAGTATTCCGTCAGCAGTGCTTGCCTGTGACCACTTTCTATAAAACAAGTCATCGCGATGCCTACGAGCTTCGGGAACACATTGGGTTTTACATTCAGTGTTTACCGATGTTGCGCCGACACTGATGTCGCAGAATAATCCAATCTCTTTACACCACCATTCCTCAAAGGTCCATGGTTCTGGCGGAGTCACGATTGGAACCTCCTGCTGCTCGGGTTGCTGTTCAGGGGGTACAACTACTGGCTGTGTAAATGTAGCAGTAGGCTTAGCTGTTGGCTGAGCCATTGGCCGAGTTGTAGGCTTAACAGTTGGAACGACCAGAGGAACAGTTGTCGTGGCTTGTGTCGGTGGCTTTGGTACAATCGGAACCAGGTTCGGAAGATAAGCCTCTCTGAAAGAAACTACTCCGGTTGGGTCAATATTAACATCGGGAATATCAGGACCCTGGATAATCTGTGAAAGCTCCGAGTCACTGAATCCCTTGTTGTTGATTAGACCCCGACTAATTCCCAACGCATCCAAAGTTTCTGGATTTGGTACATGTCTGCGCTTTCCGTCAACTATGACATGGATATTTCCGTCAATGTTGATTACGTCTCCTGTCTGGAAACTATCGACAATGGTCGGTGGTTGCTGAACTGCGGTTACCGTGATGGTAACATTGCGTTGAGCATCGACTCCGCCCGGACTTGCATGCGCGGTAAGGGTGAACTTCTGAGTCACATTTGGACAAACTTGTGTGCTTCCCGAAGCATTGACACCTAATCCATCGATATCCACACCTGCTGCGTAGGCTGTATCCCAATACAGATATGCACATTGCCCCTGTAAGATACTGGAACTATCTGCCCAAAAGTTAGCGGTGGGAGACTGGATGGGAACGGGTTGGGCACTTAGGCTATATGACCTGGTTGTCGAACTTGGATTTCTCCAATCAGGGTCATCAACGTCGCGCGACAAAACTGTTACAGTCTGGCTTCCAGTTGGGCACCCGCCAGTGTTCCAGTCTGTATAGAATTCAACCTCTGAAGTTTCGTTTTTGGTAAGACTTCCGCAGGAAACGTTCAGTTTGGTTGCACCTGGATTAACCGAATCTACTTTGATGTGGATGGTTACAGAGTCGCCAACATTGGCGCTTCCGGGGGAAAAATCGAATATCGAAATATTCGGTCCCCTGGGTGGTGGAATTGGCGTGGGTTCTGGTGACGGACCTATCAGTTCAAAACTGCCATAGGTTTTGTTCGCAGTGTCCCAGCCTTTATCAACGGCAGCAACCTCAACAATGATTGTGTAGGTTCCTGCAGAAAGACCCGATGTGTCGAAATTTTTCGTCAGGTCTGGACTCCCATCTTCCTGGCACCAATTTTCGTCACGGAAACAAATCCGCATTGAGCGAAAATCAGAATCCCATTGGACTGTGGCATAAATGCTCACAGTTGTTCCAACAGGCGCAGGTGAAGATGGATCGATGCCCACGATTTGTGGGGTGCCTAATGCCTTTACAGGGTTTACTTTTGATAGTGATCCAGCAATTAGGACCAGAATCAATAAACCCCTCCAAAAGGTGTTCGTTTTCATCTCAAATCTCCTTCTGCCTTTAGGGCGTTTAGTTATGGGTTGGTTTTGAGTAAGTTAAGGTGCGATACCTCTACTACTATCGGTCTAAATTATACACCTATTGTCTAGAAGAAAATCCGAAAGTGTGACCCCATTGGGACTCGAACCCAAGTTACCAGGATGAGAACCTGGTGTCCTAGACCGCTAGACGATGGGGCCATACGCGTATTTTAACACATAGCGAGCCTGTTTATAATATTCGTTTGATAAGTTTTGATATGTTTTGAATTTCTTGACATATGTGTCAAAGCTATATAGAATATCTCTCGTTGGCCTAAAAAAGAAACAGTTTTTAGGGTCCCTCCGGATGAAAGAGGGATATTTTTTTTCAAAAATTATATGAAAAACGATGTTAAATTAACCCAGGAAGGTTTGGAAACCTTAAAAGCAGAGCTTGTAGAGCTTCGTGATGTAAAAAGACCGAAGTTGGTTGACAGGCTTGCAAATGCGCGTTCTCAGGGAGACTTGAGTGAAAACAGCGATTACCAAAGCGCCAAAGAGGAGCTCGAATTCCTTGACGGCAGAATTGAAGAACTTGAGGAAGTTATTAAAACCGCTGTGGTTGCGCCCGCTGTAAAGACGGGGGATGTTGGTGTGGGAACAAAAGTTACCGTTAAGGTAGGCGGCAGTAAAGTAATTTTTAATATCGTTGGCGATTGGGAAGCGGATCCGGTAAACAAAAAGATTTCCCATGAATCCCCTTTGGGTAAAGCCTTGGTGGGTAAAAAAGCAGGAGATCAAATTGAGGTAGAAGCTCCGGCAGGAAAAATCCAATACGAAATATTGGCAATAGAATAAATTACCGCTTCGATTTTTCTTTGAGTTGAGATATACTTTAGGCATGGCAAAGGGACTCGAGACAATTAAGGAGGTTAGACTTCAAAAACTGGAAAAACTTAGGGAGTTGGAAATTAATCCCTATCCTTCCAAAATCACAATTTCCGGCAAGCGCGTTCCCACTTCCACAGCAAGAGACTTGATGGGTAAAGATGTTCTTGTTGCGGGACGAATCTGGTCGATTCGTGAACATGGCGCAGTTGCCTTTATGGATCTTAAAGATGCTTCCGGAGTAATCCAAATTTTGTTTCAGGAGAAAATCTTAGGTAAGGATTTTAAGATTTTGGAACTTTTAGACATGGGTGATTTTATAGCTGTAAGTGGTGAAGTTATCAAAACTCAAGCAGGAGAAACGACAGTCAGTGTTAAAGAATTTCAGCTTCTTACCAAGTCTATTCGTCCGTTTCCTTCCACTTGGTTTGGACTTAAAGATGAAGAAGAAAGATATAGACAGCGCTATGTGGACCTGCTTTTAAACGACGATATGCGGGAACTTTTCAAAAAGAAATCCCTTTTTTGGCAGTCGATGCGTGAATTCTTAATCGATAAAGGATTTTTGGAAGTTGAAACTCCTGTTTTGGAAAATACAGCGGGTGGGGCCGATGCCAATCCGTTTACGACTCACCACAACGCATTGGATATTGATCTTTATCTTAGAATTTCGATGGGTGAGCTTTGGCAAAAAAGATTAATGGTTGGTGGTTTTGATAAGACTTTTGAAATCGGCCGCCAGTTTAGAAATGAAGGGATTGACCGTGAACACCTTCAGGATTATACACAAATGGAATTTTATTGGGGGTATGCCAACTATGAGGATTCAATGAAATTGGTTGAAGAAATGTATAAATATGTTGCAAAAAAGACCTTCGGGACACTGCAGTTTGAAATCGGAGGGAATAAGGTCAATTTGGATACGGAATGGAAGAAAATTGATTATAGGGAAACCCTTTTAAAGGAAACAGGGATAGATATTTCCAAAGCCTCCGAAGAGGATCTCAAAAAGGCTCTTGATGAAAGAAAAATTGAATATAAAAAGTCTGATGAAAAAGGACGCCTTGTCGACTCCCTATGGAAGGCTGTCAGAAAGAAAATTGTCGGTCCCGTGTTTTTGACCGGACACCCTGTTGAGGTTTCACCCCTTGCGAAAAGAATAGAGGCCAGTCCCGAGTTTGTCGAAAGATACCAGATTATAATTGCGGGAAGTGAGAATGGAAACGGATACTCGGAACTTAATGATCCAATAGACCAGGCCAAAAGATTTGCAGTGCAGGAAAGAATGAGGGAAAAAGGAGATGTTGAAGCACAAATGGAAGACAACGATTTTGTGCGGGCGCTGGAATATGGAATGCCGCCCACATCAGGGTTTGGAGTTAGCGAGCGGCTGTTTTCGTTCTTGGCAGGAAAATCAATTCGTGAGACAGTACTGTTTCCTCTATTAAAACCTGAGGATGGAAAGAAGGTGATTAAAAAATGAAAGATGAAATGTTTTGGATGAAAATGAAATGGATGAGCAAAAACGTCACAAATGACTTTCTTTTGAGTTTAGCGGTGTCATTTTTCGGACTAATTTTAATTTTCGGACTTGGGTTCGTATTTCCTGAAATAAATCCCTACTCCGCGATCAAATGGATAGTTATCGTATCTGCAGTCTTTTTTGTGTATTCATTGGTTAGCTTTGTGTTCATGAAATTCATGATAATTAAAGCAAGTCTATCAATGAGAAATGCTGTTAAAAAGGAAGTAAAGGCAGTCAAAGGTAAAAAGGCTTCCAAGTAAAAAGTAGTTAGGCTGATCAGGAAAAGAAGCATCATGACAATTACTGCCCATGATGCTTCTTAGGTGTTGGTATAATTAAAATATGTTGGATATTAATTTCATTCGCGAGAATGTTGATTTAGTAAAAAAAGGAGTTTCCAATAAGCAATTTGACCCGTCGATTGTTGATAAAGTCCTAGAGCTTGATGAAAAACGCAGAAAGTTACTTTTGGAGGTTGAACAGCTTCGTGCAAAAAGAAACAGGATTGCGGAGGAGAAAAAACCCTCCGAAGAGGGTAAAAAATTAAAAGAAGAGTTGAAAGATAAAGAACCGGAGCTTGAAAAAGTTCAGGTAGAGTATAAAGAAACCTTATTCAAAATTCCAAACCTTCCTTCGGAAAAAGCTCCTGTTGGGAGTAGTGAAAAAGAAAATGTCGAGATAAGGAAGTGGGGAAACCCGACAAAATTTGGTTTTGAACCGAAAGATCATTTGGAGATCGGGAAAGGCTTGGGGATACTGGACTTTGAAACAGGGGCGAAAGTGACAGGGTCTCAATTCTTTTTTCTTTACGGCGACGGTGTTCTTTTAGAACTTGCTTTGACCAATTTTGTTTTGGATAAACTTGCAAAAAGAGGATACCTACCGGTTATGACTCCGGATTTGGCCAAAAGCAGATATTATCTTGGTACAGGATATTCACCGAAAGGGCAGGAGGCACAGACCTATACTATTGATGACACGGATTTGGGACTTATTGCCACAGCCGAGGTAACTCTTGCCGGCGCGCATTCCGATGAGGTTATACCCGAGGGAAAACTTCCACTGAAGTATGTTGGTTATTCACATTGTTTCAGGCAGGAAGCGGGCGCTTATGGTAAATATTCAAAAGGGCTTTACAGAGTGCATCAATTTACAAAAACTGAAATGTTTATTTACTGTAAGCCCGAAGAATCGGAAAAATTCCACGAAGAAATATTGAGTGTCGAGGAAGAAATCTTTCAGGATTTGGAAATTCCCTACAGGGTTGTCGAAATGTGCACCGGAGACCTCGGTGCAATGGCTTCAAGAAAATTTGATATTGAGGCTTGGATGCCCGGAAGGAAGGACTTTGGAGAGGTGACCTCGACTTCGAATGTAACCGATTATCAGGCAAGAAATTTAAATATCAGATTTAGACGGGATACGGGAGAAATGGAGTATGTCCATATGCTGAACGGCACTGCGATTGTAATGTCCAGAGTCCCCTTGGCAATTTTGGAAAATTTTCAGGAAAAAGACGGAAGCGTGAGAATTCCTGAAGTTCTTCAAAAATGGATGGGGAAGGAAAAAATAGGATAGTTATTTTCTTCCGTCGCGTTTGATGTGCTTTTTGCATTCCTCTGAAATTCTTAATATCTCAAACGGTTTTGATCCGTTTATTCGAGGACTTTCACACGGTATTCTTGCAGGTTTGTTTGTGGGACTTTGTTGAAATGGATTTGGATTATTTTCTCTCTCCATCAATAAAACAAGGATAATGATTTGACAAAAAAATACAACGGGGAATTATTGGTAATTAATATGTAGCAATTTCTACTACGTTTTTCTCAATCATTTTCTGATTCTCGTCAAATAAAAAATCCGCCTCGATTTTGGACCCATCTAAAACTTTAGGTAACCAAAATATATCGTCATCCCACATATCGTTATACGGAATTTTATCCAAATCGAACCATTTTGGTGCCATTTCCTCCGACTCTTTTGGTTCGCCGATCCAATTGCTTGACAAATAGACTACCACTTGTTGGTTCCAGTCTGTTTTTTCCAGGAAGTAAAAATTAAGAGTAACAACTTCCTTTAGGTAACCAACTGAAACACCAATTTCTTCGTTGGTCTCTCTTTTTGCTGTTTCTTCAATTTTTTCTCCATCTCTTCTTTTTCCACCGACACCATTCCATTTATCCGCACCGAAGCCACGTTTTTTCATTGTCAAAAGGATTTGATTGTCTTTGAGTAAGAAAATTAAGGTAGCCTGTCGAAGCGGTTCTGTAGCTTTTTCTTTGGCCTCACTGATTCTATCTTTCATTTTGTCTATAGTAATACCTTTTCCCCCTGATTTTTTCCGGCAGGAAGCTTTCCTTGTCGTATTTTTCGTAACCCTCGCCATAACCGACCTCTTTCATCAGCTTTGTTACGGGGTTTCTGATTTTCAGGGGAACCGGAAGGTTGCCGTATTTATTAACGTCAGCCAAAGCTTCCATATAGGCGTTATATGAGGAGCGGTCTTTTTTGGCCGTTGCCAGGTAAACTGCTCCTGCCGCCAAATTTTCCTGACACTCGGGGTATCCTATGGTGTTGCAAGCTTGAAAAACTGCATTGGCAACAACCAGTGCGGTTGGGGAGGCTACATCCTCGCTGGCAAAAACAACCATTCGTCGGGCAATATAAAGCGGATCCTGTCCTGCCGCAACCATTCTGGCGAGGTAGTAAAGCGCGGCATCAACATCGCTTGCCCGCATGGATTTTATGAAAGCGGATATTACATTAAAAAAATCTTCTCCTTGTTTGTCGAAAGTGTATTGACGGCGCTGCAGTGCCGTTTCCAAGTCCGGAATTTTTATTGTCGGAGTTTTGACTAAGCTTGATGCAATTTCTAGGACATTCAGCATTACTCTTGCATCACCATTTGACGCTTCCAGTAAAAATCTCTCTGCCTTTTTGCCCAGTTTCTTTTTAAGATATTTCAGGGCTCTACCCAGAATTTTTAGCAAATCCTTTTCTGAAAGCTGTTCCAGAATCAAAACCCGGCATCTGGAAAGCAATGGACCAATCACTTCAAATGAAGGATTCTCGGTCGTGGCGCCGATGAGAACTATGTCGCCGTGTTCTACGTGGGGAAGGAGTTTATCCTGTTGGGCTTTATTGAATCGGTGAATTTCATCAAGAAAAACAATCGGGGCATTTGTTAGCCTCAACTGCTTTTTATTCTGGATCAGTGATTCAATATCTTTTACTTTTGTATTAACCGCTGAGAACTCATGAAACTCCCTCTTCAAACTATTTGCAATTATCCTTGCAAGAGTAGTTTTGCCTGTTCCCGGGGGTCCCCAAAATATTAAGGATGGAAAGTATATATTGGTTGATTGGTTGATCAGAAGTTTTTGTATGATGCCGTTCGGGCCGACCAAATTTTCCTGACCCACAAAATCCTTCAATGTTTTTGGCCTTAAAAGTTCAGGTAAAGGTATGTTTGCCACTACGTATTTTATATCACCAAATAAAATCCGAAACAAGTATAATAAATAATGATTGGAACAAAGATTCTGTCAGTGCGAAAATCAAAACATAATGGCAAAATTGTGGTTTCCAAAAGTCTCGGTTTTGGAACTTATATTCAGGCGGAAGGTTTGACTCAATCCGGCGGAATCGTAGAAACTATTTGGAAGTCGACTCTCCGTAAAATTCATAATTCTAAGTTCGTAATTCATAATTCACTTATCCTTGGTCTTGGTGGAGGAACGGCGGCAAAATTAATAAGAAAAAACTGGCCGGATGCAAAGATTACCGGAGTAGATATCGATCCGGTTATGGTGGAGTTGGGTAAAAAATATTTAGGGCTTGATGGGTTTAGTGTTGAAATAAAGATAGGGGATGCACTGAAAGAATTGGAGACGATAGGGAAAAAATTTGATTTGGTGGTAATTGATTTATATAACGGTGATAAATACCCTGAAAAGTTTGAAACCGAAAACTATATACACCTTGTAAAGTTACACCTTTCGAAAGGGGGTGTTGCTGTCTTTAACCGCCTTTATTTTGGAGACAAAAGACCTCAAGCGGTAAAATTCGGTAAAAGACTTGAAAAAATCTTTTCTAAAGTCGACTGGTTTTATCCTGAAGCAAACTTAATGTTTGTTTGTTCAAAATAGCTTCAAATCTGCTACAATGTAAAGATTGGTATGTTAAACATTTTTTCTAAGATTTTGGATGTAAACGCCAGAGAGGTTGATAGGATTAAAAAAATTGTTGATCAGATTAATTCTTTTGAACCGAAAGTTAAAAAATTAAAAGACGAAGAATTTGCCAAGAAAACGGAAGAGTTCAAAAAACGCCTTGAAAAAGGGGAGAGCTTGAACGATCTTCTCCCCGAAGCCTACGCATTGGTACGGGAAGCTTCCTACAGGGTTTTGGGAATGCGTCACTATGATGTTCAACTGGTTGCCGGGGTGGCCCTTTTTGAAGGTAAAGTGGCCGAACAGAAAACCGGAGAAGGAAAAACTCTTTCCGCAGTCCCGGCTCTTTATCTGCATGCACTAACCGGAAGAGGAGCTCATCTTGTCACGGTCAATGACTATTTGGCACGCCGTGACGCCGGTTGGAATGCTCCCGTTTTTCATCTTTTGGGGATGAGTGTGGGTTCCATCATTCAGGAAACCAAATCTTTCGTCTATGACCCCGATTTTACGGATTCAACCCACGGTGATGAAAGACTTGCCCACCTTAAGCCTTCCGAAAGAAAGGCTGCCTATGCGTGTGATATTTTGTACGGAACAAACAACGAATTTGGTTTTGATTATCTTAGAGATAACATGGTTTCCTCCTTGCCCGAAATGGTCCAGAGAGGCCACTATTTTGCCATTGTGGACGAGGTGGATTCGATTTTGATTGATGAGGCTAGAACACCTCTTATTATTTCAGCACCCGATACGGAACCGACCAAAAAATATTATGAATTTGCTTCAATGGTTGGAAAGCTCAATCCGGATACGGATTATAAAATTGACGAAAAGGCGAAAAGCGCAACTCTGACTGAAACAGGAATAACCAGGGTAGAGAAAATCCTCGGGATAGACAATCTTTATGAGAAGGATTTCGAATCGATTCATCATATTGAAAATGCGCTTCGTGCAAAAACTTTATATCTAAAGGATAAAGATTATGTTATTAAAGAAGATCAGGTTGTCATAGTCGATGAATTTACGGGACGTCTTATGGTTGGCAGACGCTGGAGCGACGGACTTCACCAGGCGGTGGAAGCAAAAGAGGAAGTGCCTATTCAACAAGAAAGTAAAACTTTGGCAACAATTTCTTTCCAAAATTACTTCAGAATGTATGAACACCTAAGCGGTATGACGGGTACGGCTTCGACAGAAGCGGAAGAATTTAGAAAAATTTACAAACTTGATGTTATTGCAATTCCAACCCATAGACCAATGGTAAGGCGTGACCTACCCGATGTCATTTATAAAACCCTGCGTGGTAAATACGGTGCACTGGTTGATGAAATTGGGGAGTGTTACAAAAAGGGACAGCCGGTTTTGGTCGGTACAACCTCAATTGAGAAAAACGAAATTATTTCGGAATACCTTAAAAGAAAGAAAATTCCCCATAACGTTCTTAATGCCAAAAACCACGAAAAAGAGGCTGAAATTATTTCCGGAGCCGGAAAACCTGGGGCGGTAACTGTTGCCACCAACATGGCGGGTAGGGGTGTTGATATAGTTCTCGGAGGGGCAGCACCGGATAGGGTTTCGGGAATGAATGACGAGAAATATAAGTCCTCGGTTGCTTACAAAAAATGGAGTGAAATCCATGAAAAAGTTCTCAAGGCAGGAGGGCTTCATGTAATAGGAACCGAAAGACATGAGGCCAGGCGGGTTGATAATCAGTTAAGAGGCCGTTCGGGACGACAGGGGGATCCCGGATCTTCGCGTTTTTATCTTTCAATGGAAGACGATCTTTTGAGAATCTTCGGAGGAGAGCAAATCGGAGGAATCATGGATAGGCTGAACCTTCCGGAGGATCAACCTATTGAAAATGCACTTATTAATCGTGCCATAGAACAGGCTCAGGTTAAAGTTGAAGGGTTCCATTTCGATATCAGAAAGCGGTTGGTTGAATTCGATGATGTTGCCAATCAACAAAGGGAAATCGTTTATAAACTGCGCCGTAGGATTCTTGACTCCAAAGATGTCAAAAAAGAGATACAAGAAAAACTTACCGGTCAGCTGAAAAACCTTGTGGCTATGGGCAAATCCGAAATTGACGAAAAGTTCGACTCCGAGAGGCTGGCTGTAGGTCTTGCCGAAGTGATTCCCTTTGACGACGCTTCGCTTAAAAGAATTAAATCTCAAATTGGTGATTTTGGATCTCAGGATGAAATTCAGGAATTTATGGAAAAGGTTCTTTCGGATGTTTATGAAAAAAGAGAAAAAGATTTGACCCTGGACGTTATGCGCGAAGTCGAAAAATTTGCCTATCTAGGATCAATTGACCACCTTTGGATGGACCACATTGATCACATTGATGATCTGAGGGAAGGTGTCACACTAAGAGCCTATGGACAAAGAGATCCTTTGGTTGAGTTCAAAAATGAGGCCTACAATTTGTTTGAAAATTTGGTTGGGAAGATTGATTCCGAGCTTTCACATAGAATCTTCAGAATTGGGGTAGCTGCACCGCAGCACGAAATTCCTTTGAACCTGGCTCGTGAAAATCTGGATACCAGCGACACAACAGGACTTGTCGGAGACGCTGCGGCCACAGCCAGAGAGGGTGTTCCTGCATTTTCCTCGTCTTCCGCCAATGGGCAAGTCTTAAAGAAGCTTGGTCGCAACGACCCCTGCTGGTGTAAGTCGGGAAAGAAATGGAAGAGATGTCATATGAATAGCGATTTAGGCCGTAAATAGGGGATAAACTAATACTTTTCAATACCGCACGATAGGCTCGACTAATAGCTATATACTGAGTACACATAACGACCACTCTATTTAATCTCTATTAAAACTTGGCTTTTGAATAATCAATTTGTCGCTACCGTGGTTATATAAAATATCGTCTTCGGCATATCCTGTAATCTGCTTTAAAATTTGACATGGTGTTATACAATGGTATAACAAATATGAAAGATGTTCAGGTTAGCTTCAGGTCAACTTCAGATGGATGGAGGGGAAAACTGGCCCAAAATTTTACTTATGAAAATGTAGAACGGATAGCAAAAGCCATCAGTCAGTATCTACTCAAGGATTTACGAGACAAAAATATTGTTATTGGTTACGACACACGTTTTATGAGTAAAGATTTTGCAGCCTTTATTGCCTCAGTTTTTCAACGCTATGGAATAAATGTAAGCATTATTCAAGACCCAGCAACAACCCCTCTGCTGACATTTACGACCAATAAATACAATTTCCCATTGGGTATAAATATAACAGCCTCCCATAACCCACCGTTTGACGACGGAATAAAGGTCAGAATGAAATACGGAGGAACTCCCTCTAGTGAAGTTGTATCTAAAATCGAATCTTACCTTGAGGTCGATCCTAAAGTAGCAAAAATTCAAGGAAAAACATTACTTATCAATTCCAGAAAAGACTACGCTAAAACTATTAAGAAAATTGCCAATCTTTCAAAAAACAAAAGTGCCAATGTAAAAGTACTTGTGGACACTATGCACGGATCTAGTAAAGGTTTACTCGGGGAAATTTTTAAAGGTTCAAACATTCAAATAGATTATCTACACGAAGAATTTGACCCGTATTTTGGTGGAATGAACCCTGAACCAAAATTCGAATCTACAAGTGAATTACAAGACATTGTCAAAAAAGCAAAATATAATTTCGGAATTGCACACGACGGCGACGGCGACAGAATAGTTGCTGTATTGCCGAAGATCGGTTATTTGTCCCCGCATGATGTATCAGCTCTATTGGTCTTATATCTAGGAAAATACAAACAACTTAAAGGGAAAGTTTTAGGAAGCTCAACTCTGGGCAGAAGAGTAAAAAGAGTCTGCGAAACCTTGGGACTTACTTATGAAACAATGCCTGTTGGTTTTAAGAATGCGACTCAACAAATGTTGGATGGAAAGATATTAATTGCTGCCGAGGAAAATGGTGGTGTTGGTTTTGGATTTTATATTCCAGAAAGAGATACCACTCTAGCCGCAACAATTTTGGTCGATGCTGAAATCTCTATTGGTTTGGCTAAGCTATATAACGAACTAGAAAAAATTGGTGACAAATCAGGTTTTTGTAGGTACAATTTCACACCAAACATAGATAGAAATGTCTTGTTCTCCGAGATAATAAAAAACGTCGATTTGCTTAATTATAGACAAGTTGAATCTGTGAATAAATCAGATGGGGTAAAAGTTACATACAAAAATGGAGATTGGTTAAGTATTCGATATTCGGGAACAGAAGACATCCTAAGGATTTACTGTGAGTCAGACACTAGGACAAAAGCTGTAAAAATAAAAAATTTTGCCTTAAAGCGAATTTTGGAAATTGAAAGGAGAGTTAAATGAAAGATTGTTGGAAATTTGCAACACCTCAATATTTAAAGAGTGGCGCAGGTATAAGTATGACTATTTTTGAATATATTAAGGAACTTGACGCAAAAAAAGTCTATGTGGTTATTGATCCCAACTTGGTGAAGACCAACGTCTTAGCGAAACAGATTTTGTTAAGATTTGAGAAAATCGACTCTTGTATTTTTTCTGATTTCGGCACAAATCCGACCACAAACCAAGTCAATAATTCCGTTGAACTGTTTAAAAAATACAATCCTGATGTAATTATTGCAATTGGGGGAGGGAGTGCAATAGATTTGACTAAAGCAACAATTCTGACTGCTTTAAATGGTGGAATAATTGAAGACTACTTGAGTGGTAAAAAAGGTGACAAACCCTTCATCCCATTTATAGCTATCCCCACAACTTGTGGAACTGGTTCCGAGGCGAGTCCATACGCCGTAATTGCAGACCCAAAACAAAAAAAGAAAAGAGGTATAGAAGATTATAATTTTTTACCAAAACTTGTTCTTTTAGATTCTGAATTAGTTGAATCTTTAGATAAAACTATCCTAGCTGGAACGGCAATAGATGCACTTGCACATGTATGTGAATCATTCGTTTCAAAAAAGGCAAGTGAGATAACCAAGAGCTCAGCAAGAGGTATTTTATTAGGCTTAATAAACAATATAGAAAAAGCTACTTTTGAAAAGGATTCCGAGCATCTGTTTGCCATGCTTAACACAGCATTTTCTTCGAGGTTGTTGTACCCAAGAACAGGTTTAACAATAGCCCATGCGCTCTCCCACCCCCTGGGTGCATACACAAACATTCATCACGGATGCGCTGTTACTTTCTTTTTGCCTGAATCGTTTAAGGCAAATTATATTTACAACAAAAATGCATTTGACGAAGCATTTAATCTGCTTGGTTTTAACAATACAGATGATTTTTATGCTTGGTTTAATGGTTTTATAAACAAATCTGGAATGAGTGAATATATTCAGACATATCTAGAGCATAAGGAAATTTTAGTTGGGAAAATAGCTCATGATGCAATGGAAAGTAGTAATATTCCTTCAAATCCAAAGCCAGTCACTGAAGGCGACCTTGTAGAGGTTGTTAATAAATCTATTTCTTACTGGAATCTTAAATGAAAACTGAAGAAGAAACAAAAATGATATTTAAACACCAATTAGCGCTTGAGGCTTTTAAAAAGATAAATTCTGAAGCTTTAGAAATTGTGGCTAAATGGAGAGCTGGCAAAAAAGATGTTATAGACAAAGTAAACGCAAACGGATTTCATGACGTGGTTACGGAAGTCGATTTGGCAATAGAAGAATTAGCTGAAAAAGTTTCTAAAGATTTAATGCCTGGAATTAAGGTGTTTGGTGAGGAAAGTTTCAAACATGACTTTTCAGTTACAAAAGAGCCGTTCTATATTGTTATAGATCCAATAGATGGGACAAAAGAGTTTGTAAAAGGAACTTCCGATTGGAGTATTTCGATATGTGCAGTGGAAAATGGGATACCAGTTGTGTCATCAGTTTTTATGCCAGACAGGCGTGAGGTGTTTACGGCAGTAAAAGGCAGTGGAACCAAGCTAAATGGTAAATTGTTAACTCCAAGTGGAAATGTGCCAAATGAAATAGCAGTCAGTCCTAGACAAATCAAAGATGAAAATATAGTCAAACAAATATTAGCAAGCGTCTATAAACCAGTCGAAGTTCCAGCATTAACACCAAAAATTTGTGCGATATTACGAGGGGGTGTATCGGCTGCTGCATATTTTAAACAAGAAGGTCAATCGGCTTCATTGTGGGACTACGCTGCTTCGGTGTTGTTGATCAAAGAACTTGGTGGCAATATTACTTCGCTTACAGGTGAAGACTTGCCATTTGTGGGTGGTAATGTCATACACCAAGAAGGTTGGTTGGCTACAAACAATCCCGCTAGACATTCAGAACTATTACTATGTTTGAGTGGTGTGGTTTGTATATAATACGAATATGGACACAAAAATTAGAAAATGGCAAGAAATATCTAGGGAAATAGTTTTTGAAAAATATGGTAGGAAAATAGAGAGAGCTAATTACAAACTCCCTGATAATAAAGTTTCCGATTTTTACATAAAAAGCGAAGGAATTGCTGCGGGAATCTTAGCAATAACAAAGGACAATAAGGTAATAGTTGTAGAAGAATTTAGGCCAGGACCCAATGAAGTTTTACTTGAAATGCCTGGCGGTTTTGTTGATCCGAATGAAAAACCAGAGGACACAATTGCCAGAGAACTGTTAGAAGAAACAGGATATAAGGGTAATGTGCAATTTGTAACAAGAACATTGGATGATGCGTATTCCACAATGGACAGATATTGTTTTGTTGCAACGGATTGCGAGAAAGTCTCTGAACCCAAACCAAGTGATAAAGAGTTTGTAGAAGTTAAATTAATCTCTATAGAAGAATTTAGACAAAATCTAAAAAGTGGTCGAATGACAGATGTTGAGGTTGGATATTTATGTTTGGATTATCTTAATTTACTCTAATTTTTTCTTATGAAAATATTTTTTCACGCATCCATATATGGTAAACGATTTTATGAAAAACAATATAAAACTATTGTTGAAATCTGCGAAGCCAATAAAAATCAAGTTTACTCTGACCATATTTTAAAGAGAAATTATCATGATACAGATAAACTTAGTCGAGAAGACCATGAAAGAGATTTTAGGAAAATCACGGATGAAATAAAAAAATCAGATGCGGTAATAGTTGAAGGAACATACCCAAGCATAGGAACTGGACATTATATGACTATTGCCCTGAGCTATTTGAAACCTGTGCTGGTACTTTATCAAAAAAATCCACACGGAGTTTTAGTTGGAGATCCAAACAGATTACTATTTTTAGAGAAATACAACATAACAGATTTAGATGAATTGAAGAAAAAAATTGCAAAGTTTATATTACTTGCAAAAAAGAAAACACTAAAAAATAGGTTTAACCTGATGTTAGACGATGAAATGGTCGAGTTTTTGGATATTCAAGCCAAAAAATTAAATTTAAGTAAGGCGGATTTAATAAGGCAGATGGTTTCAGAGAAGGCTAAAGGTTAATTTTTTCGACCAAATCGTCTTAACCTGTCTGGTGTTCCAAGGTCTGGAGTTGGAACACCAACATCAAAAAAAGAAATTTTCTCTCCCCTTTTCAACAACCAAGGTAAAAAGTTGCGATATAAATCCACGGTTCCGTTAGTTCGGTTTTCACCAACAAAATCTTTATATCTTTCAAGATAGAATATTTTTGACACCACAATTATTCCTGTGCTAGTTGTAGCTAATTCACCTTCTCGAATTGGAGTCATATCTGGTTTACCCTCATCGTTTCGTATAATGTATTCAGAATTTACAATAACTTTGCCAGAATTTTGGGCATTTTCACCAGGATTGCTCGTTACAATCCACATAATACTGGTGTCATTTTTGGAAAATGCTTCAATTGCTATGCACAATCTATCAAATGGAAATAGAGTATCTATTGGAGTAATTATTGCGTTATCTCTTCTCGAAAACACAAACGCTACATAAGCGGCTCCAGCTGTGCCAAGCGGTGTATCTTCCCGCGAGAAAGACGGATTTAAGCCCCCATGAGTAGAAACTACATAATCTTCAATTTCAGAACCTTGCGTTTCTGGGTCTCTACCGACCAATATGGTTAATTGTCCAAACCCTGATTCTGTCAGCCCTAAGATTGCATTATCAATCATTCGGATACTCCCTCTCGGGGTATCAATTGAGACAAGCGGTTTTGGTAGCCTCCTTAGTTGATCTTCTTCAGAAACTTTTAGCCGTGTACCTTTTCCTCCACAAAGGAGGAACACATCAACATTTTGAGGCTGAATAATTTCAGGGTTGCCATGTTTGAGTCGTTCGTCCATAAACTATGGGTATTCTATACAAAAAGTGATAAAAAGCCAATAAACAATTCAGTCCTCAAAGTTGATATAATAAAAATCGGGAAGGGTGTATAGTATTTAGAAATGGCTAACAAGTAAATCATGAAGCTATTTGGACTACATTTCTTATGTCATTTCAAGCACTGTCATTACCCCCAGCTACCTCCAAACTAATCTGGTATAATGTTTTTCGTGAACAAAAACTATTTGTTTGTGACAATTTTTCTTGTACTTCTGATTGTTGCCGGAGGAATTTTTGCTTTTTTTGGAAAGAAAAATCAAAACACAGTCTTACAAACTTCCAGCCCATCTGCTACCATTACTACTGTTGCCTCACCGACGGCTACGTTGGGGTCAGACTCGGCAAAACCAATAATGAACGTAACCGAATTAAAAATTGAAGATGAAAAAATAGGAACAGGAGATACCGCTATCGCCGGTAAAAAAGTAACCGTAAATTATGTGGGGACACTAACCGATGGATCAAAATTCGATAGCTCATATGACAGGAACGAACCCTTCATTTTTACCTTGGGGGCAGGTGAAGTTATACCCGGTTGGGACCAGGGGGTTGCCGGCATGAAGGTGGGAGGGAAAAGGATGTTAACCATCCCTTCATCTCTTGCCTATGGTGATTCAGGTATACCCGGTGCAATTCCGGGAGGAGCGACACTTATTTTTGAGGTCGAACTTTTAGGTGTTGAGTAATGTTCAAACCCAGATTAAGTAAAAAACGTTTAAGGGTTTTTATCCTAATCTTCTCTTTAGTTTTAGGTATTTCAGCTTTTATTTTTGGAAAACAAATTGAGAATCTTCAGGATCTTGGATACCTTGGTGTTTTTATTGCCAATTTGGTCGGGTCCGCAACAATATTTTTACCTGTTCCAGCACTGGCCACCACCGTTGCGGTGGGAGCTTTTCTTAACCCGATTTTAACCGGAGTATTTTCGGCGGTTGGGTCAACTATGGGGGAGCTTACTGGATATTATGCAGGCGTTGGGGGTGGGGAGTTTATAAAAAAAGATAAAAATTTTGAGAAGGTTAAAAAATGGATGAAGACGGGTGGACTTTGGGTTGTTTTTGCCCTGGCTGTCCTTCCCAACCCTCTTTTTGATCTGACTGGAGTTATCTCCGGGGCATCGGGAATTTCAATATGGAGATATCTGGTAGCGGTTTTTTCGGGAAAGTTGATTAAGTTTACGACACTGTCTTATGCAGGTTTTGGCATTCTCAAGATTTTCCAATGACAAAAAAATTTTTTAAATCAAAAAACGGCAACATATCTTTACCGATATTTTTTCCCGACGCCACACGTGCGGTTGTTCGGTCGATTGATACATCCGATCTTGAGGAAACAAAGACCCAGGGGATTTTGGTAAACACTTTTCATCTTTGGCAGGAGCTTGGAGGAGATGTTCTGAAAAAATTTGGCGGGATTGGAAAGTTTATGGATTTTAAGGGTGGAATAATCTCTGATTCGGGAGGATTCCAGGTGATGTCGGTAATTAAGTCGGGTAATGTCAAGGGTAAAATTACGGATGAGGGTGCGGTTTTTCATCCGACAAAAAAGACGAAAAAAATTCTTACTCCGGAAAAATCCATTGAATTTCAAATAAAGCTTGAAAGCGACATGGTTGTAGTACTTGATGATTTTACTGATCCAAAATCAAATTATGATGAAGCCAAAGTATCGGTTGAGCGCACAATCTCCTGGGCAAGGCGCAGTAAAGACGAGTTTTTGAAGATTTGTGATAGGAAAGGTTTGGGTAAGAATGAACGGCCATATATTTTAGGAGTTACTCAAGGCGGAAAATATCAGGATTTAAGGGAATATTGTACAAAAGAGCTTGTAAAAATTGGCTTTGACGGTTTGGGTTATGGTGGCTGGCCGATTGATGAAAAAGGGGATTTTGACTTCGAGTCCGCAAAAACCATTGCCAACAATACTCCTGAAGATTATTTTTTGTACGGACTCGGTGTGGGGAAACCTGAAGAAATCGTAAAATGCAATGAACTGGGTTTCAATGTCTTTGATTGTGTATTGCCCACTCGCGACGCCAGACATGGCAGACTCTACGTCTATGACGCAATTTCAATGGAAGAAATTGATGTCCACAACCCAAATTTTTATAAATTTTACTCACCAGATAAAGAAAGATATTTTAAAGATGACTCTCCTGTAAGCGATGCGTGTGATTGTCTTCTTTGCAAAAGATATTCAAAAGCATATTTGGCACATCTTTTCAGAATTGGGGATTTTACAGCCGGACGCTTGGCCACAATTCACAATTTAAGGTTCTATTCAATACTTATGGAGAAACTACGCTTGACAAATAGTTGACTTAATGATTATACTTGCGCACTAGTATGGAAGAGACACAAAATCAATCTCAAGGATTCTCTCAAGGAACTTCTCAACCTCAAGAAAACAGAGTTTCTTTCCCCACTGTCGGTACTGAAAAGAAAAATGGCGGAGCCAAAACTTTATTGATTGTCGGAATTTTGGTTCTTATTGGGATTCTTGGATATGTAATTTACAAGAGTGCTTCGGGTAAGGATAACGGAACCGCTTTAACCGAACCGACGCCTTATCAAAATATGGCCGCACCGGATGAGACAGTGTCCCCTATAGCCTCTCCGACCCCCACTTTAGCAGCTGCTGATAAAACAAAAGTTAAAATTCAGGTTCAAAACGGTACCGGTATAACCGGCGAGGCAGCTTACCTGGAAACATTACTAAAAGGACTCGGGTATACGAATATAACTGTAGGGAATTCACCCACCCAGAATGCTACCGATACACAAGTTAGCTATTCAAGCTCGGTTTCGAGTAGTGTAATAAGCGAAATCACCGCGAAATTAAATACTGTTTACCAAAGTGTTAAAAGCGTAAATTCAACAAGTACCGCTTATGATGTTGTAATCATTACAGGTCTTCGAAAAGGTGCTACCGCAAAACCAACATCAACGCCGACAGCGGCCCCGACCGCCATCCCGACTGCAACTCCTACCCCAGCCCCTTAAGAGTATCTTCCTTGTGATAAAATAAGTTGCAATGACAAACCTACTTGGCAGTCTGTCTGACAATTTTATCTTCCGTCTTGGAAAGTTTTCTCTTCCCGTACCGTATTGGCAGGCAATTGCTACTGTTTTTCTTCTTTTTCTGCTTGTGGTTTTGATTGCTAAGTTTAGGCGCCATTATGTCGATTGGTCGCTGAAAGGGGCGGTTTTTGGAATATTTTTCGGATTTCTTCTTGCACTCATTTTGGAAGGTTTTTTAATAATCGGAGGAAGAACCGCGTTGACTTCCGTCCTAGGCTGGAAAAATCCCCCTGCCCCTCTTGCTGATGCGCTTGATGCCGGACGTACCAGACTTGTTCAGGTTTTGGGAATCAAAAGTGAAATTCCCTCCTCATTTGCAATGGAAAACACTACGGTGCGGGGGGCAATTGAACTGCTTCAAAATTTAAACCCGGCGGATACAAAAAAGGTTAAATCAATTATCTGCACACCGTAATTAATGTTTTCCAAGTTTGATGAACTTGGGTTATACTTCAGATATGCAAGACGTTAAACAAAAAATAGAAGAGCTTTCAGTGCGTTTAAAAAAACTTATCGAGGTTGTAAAACTTCCGGAAAAAAAGAAAAAAATTGAAGAACTTGAGACAAAGGTGGGTGACCCCAACCTTTGGGGAAATCCCGAAAATGCAAGAACATTAACACAGGAGCTGTCTGATCTAAAAAAAGAAGTATCTGAAGTGGAGGAACTTGTAGAAACACTTGAGATATTAAGTGAGGTTCAGGATGATGCTGAAACAGCTAAGGCCAAAAAAACGTTGGAGAGACTGGAACTAATGTCCTATCTTGCGGGAGAGTATGACGGAAAAAATGCTTTAGTTTCAATTCATGCCGGACAGGGCGGAACTGAGGCAATGGATTGGTCAAATATGCTATATCGCATGTATTTGCGCTACTGTGAGCGCAAGGATTGGAATACGGCGACTTTGGACTACACAGCAGGTGAAGAAGCCGGAATAAAAAGTGTTACTTTTAAGGTTACCGGACATTACGCTTATGGCTACCTTAAGCATGAGGCTGGTACCCACAGGCTTGTCAGACAGTCCCCGTTTAATGCCGATAAACTCCGCCAAACATCATTTGCACTCGTTGAAGTAATGCCGGAGCTGGAAGATGTGGACCTTAGAGACGTCGAAATTAAAGATGAAGATTTGGATTGGCAGTTTATTCATGCGGGAGGGCATGGCGGTCAAAACGTAAACAAAGTCGCGACTGCGGTTCGTTTAACCCACATCCCGTCGGGAATCGTAATTACGGCCTCAACTGAACGTTTTCAGGAACAAAACCGGAAAATTGCGCTTGAACTTCTTCGTGGAAAATTGTGGCTAAGGCAACAGGAAATAGCAAAAGGGCTGAAGAAGGAACTTAAAGGCGATTATCGTCCTGCCTCCTGGGGCACTCAGATTAGAAGCTACGTTCTCCATCCTTATAAAATGGTTAAGGATCTCCGGACAGATGTTGAGACGGGGAATACGGAAAGAGTACTTGACGGTGAGATCGATGAATTTATAGATGCTGAGCTTAAAATTCATTAGTTGTTGATTTCTTGCAAGTTGTGATATATTGGGGTTATGGAGTCTCAGCGTAAAAATGTTTTACCGTTTGTCATAGGGGCATTTCTGGTTGTGTTGGCAGGGGTTGTGACTGCGTGGGTGCTGTCTTCAAAAGTAATGAATAAAAATGAAACTTCCGGTAAAGGAGCCCCCGGAGTTAAGGTAACTTCGACAGAGGCTGGAAAACTTGACCCGAACATTAAATATGATACTGCCGAAGGTATGCTCAAAGAAGGAGGCGCAAATGGGGAAGGAACCTATCATTTAGAGCGTGAAGGCGGAGTGTCTAAAAATGTATACTTGACTTCCAGCATGGTCGATTTAAACCTGTTCACGGGTAAAAAAGTTCAGATTTGGGGTGAAACGTTAGCTTCAAAAAAGGCCGGTTGGCTTATGGATGTAGCCAAGATTCAAGTTACAGAATAAGCGTTTAGCACTGGCTTTATTTGTTTTCACTTGCTACTCTAAAGTGTCCCAAAAATATGTCACGAGAAGAATCGGTTTTGATCAGTTTTAAGGGTGTTACTAAGTCTTACGGCTCAATAGTAGCCCTTAATGATGTGTCGTTTGATATAAAAAAGGGTGAGTTTGTGTTTATCACAGGAGCATCCGGCGCCGGTAAAACTACAATTTTGAAACTAATTTTGGCAGAGCTTATTCCAACCAAGGGTGAGGTTAGAGTAGATAACTTAGATATAGCCGGTATAAGCGACAAAACAATGCCTTCCTATCGTCAGAAAATTGGCACAATCTTTCAGGATTTTAAGGTTCTTTCGGAACGAACCGTTTATGAGAATGTTGCCGTTGCTCTTGCCGTCATAGGGCTTCCCGAGACGGAGTGGGAGGAAAGGGTAGAACATGTTTTGAAGCTGGTCGGTTTGGCAAAACAAGCAGACCAGTTCCCGTCACAGCTTTCCGGAGGAGAGCTGCAAAGAGTCTCTTTGGCAAGAGCTTTGTCGGTTAACCCTAAAATTGTTTTAGCGGATGAGCCAACCGGAAATCTGGATTGGGAAACATCAGAAATTTTAATGGAACTTTTGGAAAAAATTAACAAGGAAGGAAAAACGATAATTATGGCTACCCACAACGTGGAAATTCTTAAAAAATACAAGAAAAGGATAATTCATGTTTCCGATGGAAAATTGTCATATAATGAAAAAACAGAAGAGAAATGAATACACATTTTAAAACTGCCTGGAGTTATATAAGACGTTCTCCTTTTCAGGCTTTGTCTGCTTCGTTTGTTTTGACACTGACGTTTTTCGTGGCTACACTCGTCTCCGTTCTCGTGTATTCGTCTTCAAAATTACTGACATATTTTGAGACAAGGCCGCAGGTAATTGCTTTTCTGAAAAGCGATGCGGTGGACGCCAATATTGCCGATTTACAGGGTAGACTACAGGAAAATTCCCATATAAAGAACGTCAAATATGTGAGCAAGGAGGAAGCGCTTTCTATTTACAAAAAAGCCACAAGCGACAATCCGCTTTTGGGACAGCTTGTGAGCCCGTCAATTTTTCCGGCTTCTTTAGAATTTTCAGTTACAGACTTGTCTTTTGCGCAAGACACGATAGACAAACTAAAAGGAGAAAGTGTCGTTGACTCCGTTGGCTTTACCGCGGCTCTTGGCGGGGAAGCAAGTCTCAATGATGTTATCGGACGGCTAAAAACAATCACAACATATGTGAGAATAGGGGGAATTGTTTTTGTAGGGCTTTTGGCAACTACTTCTTTGGTGGTGCTTCTTGTGATCACCAGTATGCGTGTTGTCGGAAGGCGGGACGAAGTGGAAATTCTTAATTTAATTGGAGCAACAAAAGGATTCATCAGGAGTCCTATCGTGATTGAAGCTTTTATCTACACTCTTTTTGGTGTAATTCTTGGATGGGCAATTGCTTTTATCGCAATCCTTTATTTGGCACCTACGGTAGTAGCCTATTTTGGAGAAATTCCTATTTTACCCAAAGATGCCCTAGGTCTTTTTGAACTTTTTGGGGCAATCTTGGGGATAGAAATTTTCGCGGGTGTAGTACTTGCACTTTCGGGAAGTCTAATTGCTATCTCCAGGGTTAAAAAAGTGAGATAATGCCTTGGCCTTGTTGCCGGGACACGAAAAAAGTTACGCAATGAAATATGTTTTTAAGAAAATCTTTCTACTTCTTGTTTTTTCATCAATACTCTTCGGTTTTGTAAAAATCTCTTATGCTCAGACCTGCGGCAATTTGGATGAGTGTAATAAATTAATTCAGGAGTATCAGGAGCAGGTTACAAAACTTCAAGGTCAGGCAAGCACACTAAAAAATCAAATTGCCCAATTCGATGCCCAAATAAAATTAACAACTTTAAAAATTGCCCAAACCCAAGAGAAAATAAACATGCTTGGCGGGAGGATTGTTCAGCTTGGGGAATCGCTTGATTCTTTGACTCTGGCTTTTAACTCAAGAGCTGTTGAAACTTATAAGTTGTCAAAGTTTGAAAATAATTTCTATTTCGTACTTTCCGCAAGCGATCTCGGGAGCGCCGTTTCAAGGTTTCACTATTTGCAGAAAATCCAGGAAGAGGACAGAAATCTACTCCAGAGGCTTCAAGAGGCACAAACTACCTACCAAGGAGAAAAAGCCGACCAGGAAGAATTGCAAAAGCAATTAAAAACACAGCAGGCAAATTTAAATGCTCAAAAAGCTGCAAAAGCAAGACTTTTGAAAGATACGCAAAATAGTGAATCAAGATATCAACAACTTTTGGCTGAAGCAAGAGCAGAATTTGAGGCTATTCAAGGAATTTTGGCCGGAAGAGGCAAAGAAACTGAGGTGGGACACGTCGATCAAGGCGCTAAAATTGCAACAATGATTCAAGGCTCATCATGCAATTCCGGAGGAACTCATTTACACTTTACCGTAAGCCAAAACGGTGTGGCTCAAAATCCATTTAACTATCTCAAAGGGGGAATTGATTATGAAAACTGTTCAGGCTCTGGTTGTGGTAGCTCAGACGGGGATAGCTTCAATCCGACCGGCTCATGGGATTGGCCAATCAATCCTAAAATAAAGTTCAATCAGGGATATGGCAGTACGTGGGCTGTTAGAAATACTTACATAGGAAGAATTTACAGTTCTCATAACGGAATTGATATTAATAGTGGATCATCGAGTGATGTTAAAGCGGTTAAGGCTGGGGTTTTGTTCAGAGGAAGTTATGTAGGAGGTAGTGGATGTTCACTCAGATATGTTCGTGTTCACAATGACGATGGTGGTTTAGATGTTTTTTATCTTCATGTTAATTATAGCCTCTAAGTTATAGTTTCAGTAGTACTAAACTTCACTCATATAGATATATGATATGATGTATATATCAATGATTCATATCATTAGGACAAAATCATTGCATTTTGGTATTTTGTTTATTATTTTATTTTTTGGATTGTTGCCCCGGCGAGTTTCCGCTCAGGTTGTGATAAATGAAGTATTTCCAAATCCCAGTGGGTCAAGTAGTGAACCCGATGAATTTATTGAGCTTTTTAACCTGGGAACGGAACCGGTTGTTATTACGGGTTGGCAAATCTCCGATACTCAGGGGACAGTAAAAACCTATTCCATTCCTGAAAACATTTTGGGTACTGGAACATATATTAGTTTCAGAAGATCTGCCACGGGCATAGCGCTTAACAATACCGGAGATGGTGTTGAGCTTAGAGACACGGGTGGAATCTTGAAAGATTCCACGAGTTTTGGAGATATAAAAGAAGACCGTTCTTTTTCGCGAATTCCAAATGGTGTCGGTAATTTTGTCGCAGATACAGATGTGACCGAACTATCGGCCAATATTTCTCCACCGACCCCGGAACCAACACCGGTACCCCAGACACCTACACCCACACCGACGCCTACCCAAACCCCCATATTAATTATGTCTTCACAATCTTCAGCAAAAACTCCAACTCCGGTTCCAACAAAAACTCCGTCACCGGTTCCCGTAAAAACTCCATTGAGGACTAATAGTTCGACACCCATTGCAACAATAAGTGCCGGAATATCGGAAGTATTGGGAATTCGGGCAGGCCCAACCGGTTCTCCGTCGGCAAGTATTGAAGCATCACCGGATAAAAAAGCCAATTTTCCACTTCTACCCATAATCCTTATTTTTGCCGGTGTTTGCTTTGTTGCGGTCCCAATTTTTAGTATTATTAAGGATGGTAAAAAAGACTATACTGATGAGAATGAAAAACAAAGCAATGACGCTTCTTAATCTGTGGCTTCCCCCTGTGTTGTGGGCAGCGATGATATATAAATTTTCTTCCGGTACTGTGCCCATTGCCTCACAGATATATTGGCAGGACTTTGCCGTTAAAAAAATTGGTCACGTAATCCTTTTTGCAATGCTTGCAGTTCTTGTTTATAGAGCTTTAATTGGAGAGGGGGTAAATCGTAAAAAAGCCGCAATTTTGGGAGTTGTCATATCTTTTCTTTATGGAATTTCCGACGAGTTTCACCAAATGTTTACCCAGGGTCGGGAGGCAAGATTCAGAGATACTATTATCGATGGCTACGGCGCGGGAGTTGCAATGTATCTTGTTTACAGATTTATTTCCAAACTTCCCAAAAGCGCGCGTGAAATTCTACTTAGATTTGGGATAAAATAGAGATATGGCAAAAATATTAGTAACAGGAGGGGCCGGTTATATAGGGTCTTTCATGGTTCGAGAGCTTCAAAATAAAGGTTTTGAGGTTGTAATTCTGGATAATTTGTCTCAGGGGCATAAGGAATCAGTTAAGGATTTTAGATTAGAGGTTATAGATTTGGTGGAAGAAAAAGAAAAACTCGACACGCTTTTTACATCGGAAAAATTTGACGGAGTGGTACATATGGCTGGTTTTATTCAAATGGGCGAGTCCTACAGAGACCCCGCAAAGTATTATAAAAACAATGTTTACGGATTTATGAATCTTCTGGATTCCATGCAAAAAGGAGGAGTAAATAAAATTATAATTTCCAGCAGCGCCGGAGTTTATGGAAATCCAGTAAAGCTTCCTATCGAGGAGAATGATCCCAAAACCCCCCTGAATCCTTATGGTGAAACAAAATATATTTTAGAAAGAATGCTTGAAGATTATGACGCGGCTTATGGGATCAAATTTATCAGTATCCGCTATTTTAATGCTGCAGGGGCTGCGCTTGACGGCAGTATTGGAGAGGATCATCCGAAAGAAAGCCACTTAATTCCAAATATTGTTAAAAAGGCTTTGGAGGGTGAGGAAATTGAGATTTTCGGGTCAGATTACAAAACACCCGACGGAACCAATGTCAGAGATTATATCCACGTACTGGATCTTGTTGAAGCCCACTCAATAGCGATGCAAAAACTAATAGACGGGGCAGAGAGCAATGTTTACAATGCCGGAATCGGCAGGGGATATTCCAATAAGGAAATTTTAGATACGGTTAAAGAGATTGCCGGAGTAGATCTAAAAATTAAGTTTGTCTCAAGACGTCCGGGGGACGCTGATGCGCTTTTTGCATCAATTGAAAAAATCAAAAAAGACTTTTCTTGGCAGCCCAAATACGGACTTAAAGAAATTGTGGAAACAGCTGTTTTATGGCACAGGAACCATCCCTCAGGATATGCTAATATGGATTCATGAAGCTTTTTCATCTTTTAAGACATCTTTTTCTCCCCCACGAAAGCAATAATCAAAGAGCAAAAATTCTGCACCCCGGAAGCCTTTTTTTAATTGTACTCGGCCTTGTTTCTTTTCAATTTATTCTTGGTCTTGCAAACAGGTCTTTTCCCAGAGTGTTGGGTTATGCTGCCAATATCTCTCCCGAGGAAGTGATCAGACTTACAAATCAAAAACGTGTAGAAAATGGTCTTACCTCCCTGTCGGAAAACTCGAAGTTGTCCCAGGCCGCTCTTGCCAAGGGAAACGACATGCTTGCAAAAGGTTACTGGGCGCATTTCGCTCCCGACGGAACTTCTCCTTGGAATTTTTTCCTGAATTTTGGTTATAAATATAAATATGCAGGCGAAAATCTTGCAAGAGATTTTTCGGATCCCGTAAGCGCGGTTAACGCGTGGATGAGCTCTCCCACCCACAGGGAAAATATATTAAATCCGAATTATCAGGAAATAGGTATTGGAGTGGTCGAGGGAAACCTGGCCGGCACAGATACAACAATAATAGTTCAGTTTTTAGGAACCTCTCTTAATGGTGAAACAGGAAGTATTTCTGAGGCCAAGGCAAAAGGAGTAGCTGCCACAATAGAGCCTAAAAGCTCAATAGCGCCAAAGCCGACACTGGCTTCTACTCCGATTCCCACGCCGGTTCCAATCCCAACGGCGGCTCCTCCGCAAGTTACAACTTCTGAGTCGGCAATAGCTTTTGTTTCACCATTTTCTTCGACTAAAGGGATTTCACTTCTTGTCACAGGAATTCTTTTGATGGTCTTGTCGATTGACTTTATAGTCGTAAAACACAAAAGAATTGTCAGGGTTGGCGGCAGAACTTTTGCACACATAGCCTATCTTGGAATGATTTTGGCGGTTATACTAATACTGAAAGCGGGGCAGATAATATGACAGTGAGCATTTTGCTATGAGGCATTTTTTAAAACACTTAAGCCATTATATGGTGCTTTTTGGGATTCTCCTGGCCGGTTTTGCCGGTCTGATACTTTTTTCTTATGATAAAGCTTTTCAGATAGCGGTCGCATCAGCCTTGGTTTTGTCTTATGTTTCCTGGGGAGTGGCGCACCACCATCTTGATCATGACTTGCGTCTGGAGACGGTAATAGAATACCTTGTGGTGGCAATTCTTGGTTTTGTGATAATATTCTCGTTAGTAATTAGGACGTGAATTTGAGGGGGACTACGTGATATACTTCTCTCAACGATTATGAAAAGTGTCAGAAAAGCAGTCATACCGGCGGCAGGTTTTGGAACGCGTTTTCTCCCCCAAACCAAAGCAATGCCCAAGGAAATGTTACCCATTGTCGACAAGCCTGTTATTCAATATGTTGTCGAGGAGCTGGTTGAAGCCGGGATTAAAGACATCATTATTGTGACCGGATACCACAAGCGTACTATAGAAGATCATTTTGATTTTCCAAACCTTGATCTTATTGAAAATTTAAGGATGGGCGGGGAAAAGAAAAAACCCCTGTTGGAAGCTGTTGAAAAAATTGCCAACATGGCAAATTTTGTTTATGTCAGGCAAAAAGGCCCGTATGGAAACGGAACCCCACTCCTGAACGTCAGGCATTTAGTGGGAGATGAACCTTTCATCTATGCATGGAGCGACGACTTTATTCAGGCAACTCCGTCCAGATTCAAACAGCTTATAGCTGCTTATGAAAAATATGGAGGAAGTATTTTGGGGGGAATCAAGGCGACTAAAGATGAAGATTATGACCGTTATGGTTTTGCAGGCGGAACCGAAATGGAAGACGGAATTATTAAAGCGAATGTTGTGATTGAAAAACCGGGCAAGGAAAATGCTCCGTCGGATTTAGCCACTGTTTCTGGGTTTTTGTTTACCCCCGACATCTTTAAATATCTTGAAGTGGCATATGCAAACCTAAAAGCCGGAGACGAACTTTATTACAATGACGCACTCAAACTTATGCTTGCTGACGGTAAAGACGTATACGCGGCCGAAATCAAAAACGGGAAGTATTATGATACAGGAAATAAACTTGAGTACCTCAAGACAGTTGTCGAATTTGCACTTAAACACCCCGACATGAACGGCAAGTTCAGGGAATACCTCAAGTCCCTCGATCTATCATGAGTTACGACCCGAAAAAATATAGAGACCTTTTTCCCCTAGGTTTTTTTGAGTTTCAAGATAAACCAATCAGTACCTGGTTTGATTCCCACAGGCTTTTTGCTTTGAATGCAGTTCCGCAAAAAGAGAACGAAAAAATCTTGTCTCCCGGCTTGAAAGTTAAAAAAGGACACATTAAACAGGGTGGCGGATTCTCAAATTTTATGATTTTTGAGATAGACCCCAGAGAGAGAGTGTTATCTGTTGAGTTCTTCGAAGACGGGATGTATTATCCCCTTGAAGCTTTCGAGAAACTCCAAGATCCCAAACTCGTGACCAACGCCGGGTATTTCTATCTTACCGACGATGAAGAAAGGGATCCCGTTGCACCTCCGAAGGTTAGGACTGGAAATTTAGTAATTGAAGGCGGAAAACTTATTAATCTTCCCGTTCTCGACCGGAGTGCAATTGTAATTTTGAATGACGATTCGGTGAATATAAAATTTTTGGAGGCAAAAGGTGATCTTTTACTGAATGGGAATAAGTACGAGTGGGTTGGGTCCAAATCAAAAGGCAACGACGAATCAATTGTTATATACAATTCTTCAAACATAGAGATTCCTATTGTAAAAGACCCTGTTATGGGGCCTTCAAGAATGGTGAAGAAAACTTATATAGAGGCCAAACCCGGCTTTGTTTTGGCAGTGTGCAAAAGACTTGAAGGTAAGTACATTATTGAGAACATTTCTGAAACAAGGGTTTTGATTAACGATAAAGATTTGGTTGCCGGGATTCCTGAGAAAATAGAAATAAAATTCGGGGATGTTATAGAATTTCTCTCGGTTGATAGTCTTAAGTTAGAGGATGTAAAAACTGCCGTTTCCACCGGTCCGATGTTATTTCCTTCCTACGAAAAAACCAGGCAGCAGGTGGAGAAAGAGTTCTCAGTCCCCGACATGGCCAATCCCAATAATCCCCATGAAGAAACAAAAAAACTCGCAAGAGGGTGTTTGGTGAAGTTAAAAGACGGCAGACTTTGCTCCGTTCTAATAGACGGAATTCCTCAAGCGGGAGATATTTATCCTGGTGTAACCTTGAAAGAACTTATCGAGTTTGTAAATACTCACTATCCTGATTATGAGTCGGCCATAGCAACCGACCCATCATCAAGTGTAAAGGTTGTATTTAGGGAAGGTGATAAGACTGAGATTTTTGGCAATTTACATTATCTTGCGCACAAAAAAGACAAATCTGGTAAACTTGATTTCTGGCCAAACGGCAAACTGGGCAGAAAATTTAATTCTGCATTGGTTGTATACTAAAGTAGTATGAAAATTCTTGTAACAGGCGGAGCCGGTTTTATCGGCAGCAATTTTATCCGGTACTGGCTGAAGAAATATTCGGATGATGAGATTGTCAATCTTGATAAACTAACTTACGCCGGACATCTATCAACCACAAAAGATTTTTCCGGAAATAAAAACTACAAATTCATAAAAGGGGATATTTGTGATTCAAAAATTGTTGATCAGGCAATAGAAGGGACTGATATGGTTGTTCATTTTGCCGCAGAAACCCACGTAGACAGATCAATAGTGGGGCCAAAAACTTTTATTTTGACGAATTTTGTCGGTACACAGGTACTTTTGGATGCTGCAGTCAGTCATAAAGTTAAAAGATTCCATCATGTTTCAACCGATGAAGTTTTCGGTGCGCTTCCCTTGGAGTCTACCGAAAAATTTAACGAAAGTACTTTGTATAACCCCAGAAGCCCCTATTCTGCTTCAAAGGCCGGATCAGACCACCTGGTAAGGGCATACCATACCACTTATGGGTTGCCGATAACCATAACAAACTGCTCAAATAATTTTGGTCCCTATTCCGACCCTGAAAAATTTATTCCGAGAATGATAACGGATCTGATAGACGGCAGTCCTGTAAAGATTTACGGAGACGGAAAACATGTCCGCGATTGGCTTTATGTTGAAGATCATGTGAGAGCTATCGACGCCGTATTGCAAAAAGGAAAAATTGGGGAGACTTATCTGGTGGGAGGTCTAACTGAAGATATCCCAAATCTTGAAGTGGCTAAAAAATTGTTAAAGCTTTTCGGTAAAGATGAAAGCCAAATAAAATTTGTACCCGATCGGTTGGGTCACGATAGAAGATATGCTGTTGATTGGTCCAAAATAGAAAAAGAACTTGGATGGAAACCTGAACATAATTTTGAAGAGTGGCTGGTCAAAACGGTAAATTGGTATAAAGAAAATGATTGGTGGTGGAAGCCGTTAAAAGAAGAGGCGGACAAATTATATGAACGAACCGGACAAAAATAAAGTAAGCCAAATAAAGGAAACTTCCATTCCCGGAGTTCTGATAATTGAAAGTCCGGTGCGGACAGACTTGCGTGGGTTTTTCCATGAAGTTTTTCGGAAGAGTGAGCTTGATGAAAAAATAGGATCCGGTTTTAACACAGTACAGTGGAGCCACTCGATGAGTATGCCGGGAGTTATAAGGGCAATCCACACGGAAGGTTGGAATAAACTTATTTATCCTGTCACAGGGATTTTGTATGCTCCGATAGTAGATCTGCGGCCGGAAAGTGCAACTTTCGGAAAAGTTGAATATATAACAATTGATAACACCAGAGAGGATTCGAAAAGGCAAGCTCTTTTTTTGCCGAAAGGGGGAATCGGAAATTCAATATGCGTGTTGGGTACGGAGCCGCTTCACTATATGTATTTAGTTGACGAGTACTGGGATGACACGAAAGCGAAAGGTGTTGCCTGGGATGATCCGGATTTAAATATTAAATGGCCGGTAGAAAACCCAATTCTTTCAGAGAGGGATAAGAATAACCCAACCCTAAGACAGCTCTTTCCAGAAAAATTTTCCAAATGAAAAAAATATTAATAATTGGAGGGAGTGGTATGGTTGCTTCAAGGTTTATCGTTCTAGCAAAGGACAGGTTTGATATTACATCCGCCGACGAAAAAACCCTGGACATTACAAAAAGCGGTGATATTGAGGCGTACTTTGAGAAAAATACTTTTGACACTGTAATTAATTTTGCTGCCTTCACAAATGTTGATGCTGCGGAAGTGCAAAAAGGGGACGAAGGTGGACTTGTCTGGAAGCTAAACGTAGAGGGTCCGAGATCTCTGGCTAAAGTCTGTTTCGATAAAAATATATTTTTAATTCATATCTCTACCGATTTTGTGTTTCCGGGAAATGAGAAAAACCCCGGACCGTACTCTGAGGACACAGCCTTACCGGCAAACTCCGAGGGAATAGGATGGTATGGATGGACAAAAAACAAAGCAGAGAGAGTGATAGTCGATTCAGGGTGTAAATATGCAATTATCAGATATGGATATCCGTTCAGAGCAGATAAATACGACCTTAAGCTAGATTGGGCAAGAAATTTGCTCAATTTATATGATGAACATAAAATGTATTCACTGTTTACAGATCAAGCGCAAAGTATAGTTTTTATAGACGATTTAGTGAATCCGCTCGAAAAAATTATTGATGAAAAGATTGAAGGAGTGCTTCATATTGCCTCGGAAAACACAACAACACCCCATGAGTCCGGATCGTATTTACTGGAAAGGTATGCAGGCAAGCCTGTTGAAATTCAAGAAGGTTCCATGGTTGAGTTTTTGAAATCTCCCGGGAGGACTCCCAGACCGCGCCTTGGAGGACTAAAAGTTGAAAAAACAGAAAAGTTGTTGGGAATGAAGTTCAAAACCTGGCAGGAAATGATAGATGAATTTATCACACAGCTAAATTCCTGATTTTTCCTTTCTCCATTTTTTAATTTCTTTGTGGTTGCCCGAAAGAAGAACTTTAGGTACGTTCCATTTTTTATATTTTTCCGGTCTGGTGTACTGCGGATATTCCAGATAGCCCGGTTCTTTGTGGGATTCATCAACCGAAGACTCATCTTTACCAAGAACACCGGGGATTAAACGAATTATCGAATCGGTTAAAACCATTGACGGAATTTCTCCCCCCGTAAGTACGTAATCTCCGATAGATATAACTTCGTCAACAAGTTCTTCATGCACCCTGTGGTCCACACCTTCGTAATGTCCGGCTATTAAAATCAAGTGATCGGCTTTGGAGAGTTCCCGTGCTTTCTGTTGCGTGTATCTCTCACCTGTTGCGTCCAATAAAATAACTTTAGATTTTTCATTTTTAATTTTTGATTTGAGATCGTGTAATGCACGATCTAGTATGTCAACGCGGAGAACCATTCCAACCCCGCCCCCGTATGGCCTGTCATCAACGTCGCTCCTTTTTCCCTCGCCCCAATTCCTTAAGTTGTGAACATTAATCTCCAAAAGTCCCTTTGATTGGGCACGTTTGATGATGGAGGCACTGAAAGGCCCCGTAAACATTTCCGGAAAAAGCGTCAAGACATCTATTTTTATCATAACTTCATAGGTTGACAGGCTTTGCTTATCATTACTACTGTATTTTAGCAGTAGTTTCAGCTAAAGTTAATTATATGGAGAAAGTAGTAATTGTAATGCCTGCTTGGAACGAAGTGGAAAACATCAAGAGCATGATTGAGGAGTTAACTGAGAAAGAGTTTCCAAAAATTAATGCCGATATGCAGCTTCTTATTGTTGACAACCACTCAACTGATGGGACCCCCGAGGCGGTGGAAAAGGCCTCCGAGAAACACAAAAACGTTTATATTATCCAGCAAGAAAAGTCCGGACTTGGTTGGGCTTATGTTACAGGGATGCGGTATGCAATGGAAACACTTAAAGCGGATGCGATTTTAGAAATGGATGCGGATTTTCAGCACCCGCCACGCTTTGTCAAGCCAATGGTTGAGGCCTATTTAGGAGGGGCGGAATACGCAATAGGCAGCCGTTATATAAAGGGGGGTTCCGTGCCGAAAGAATGGGCAGCAAGCCGCAGGGCAATCAGTTTTTTTGGGAATTTATTTATAAGAACAGTGCTTCTTAATTTTAAGATTCACGACTTAACCACAGGTTTCAGATTGACGAAAGTCAACGGAGTCTTGGACAAAATCGATCTGGAAAAACTGCACGACTTGAATAGATTCGCCTACAAAGTGGATCTTCTTTATCAATCCCTAAAGAATTCCAAAAAGACGGTGGAAGTTCCTTTGGAGTTCGCATCCCGCACAAAGGACAAATCTAAATTTAATTGGAAAGAAATGGTAGCTACCTTCAAGCTTGCAATTATTTTAGGAATTAAAGATAAGCAAAGGTTTATAAAATTTGGAGTGGTTGGTTTTACGGGGTTTTTGGTCAACTACCTGGGTCTTGAATTTTTAAAGCGTTTGGGACTTACAACTTACTGGGCAACCCTTTTTGCAACTGAAGCGGCAATTGTCTCCAACTTTATTTTCAATAATGTCTGGACGTTTAAAGATAAGATTATAACTTCACTTAAAGATGTAGTAGTGCAATTTGCCAAATTCAACCTTTCTTCACTTTTTGCGGTTATAGTCCAGCCGCTGATTGTTTCCGGAGCAGCAAAACTTTTGGGAGATACATCTGTCGTTCGCTTTGCCGCACTGATCTTTGCATTGATATTTGTAATTGTTCCCTATAACTACATTGTCTACAATTTATTCATTTGGAAGACATGGAAACTTCCAAAAGTTTTTGTAAGGAATTAGAACTGGCCTCTGAAGCATTTAATCCGCGGTCAAAGAAGCGCTGTAAATCATCTGTTCTTTCAGTTCCACGGCGGTCTCCGTATGTGCGTTAACGGGAATTTCATTTTCGCCAATTAGAGCCTCATTTTTTAGAGTTTGTGAATGAGATATCACGTCTCTAGCATTTGGATTTTGAAGACCTCCATTATATCCGAGACCGGTAATTCTCGCTGAAGAATTTACTGCGTTGCTATTTTGTGTAATGGTTTTTTCTACTCTCCAACCTCTGGAAACTTGATACTTGTCCGATTTTACTCCGCAATCGGGACAGACATCTCTGGGAGGAAAGCTCGGCTCATCACAGTTTGAACAAACACTTCCAGCCAACAGATATCTTTGTGGGTTTGTTCTCCAATGTCTGGGGACTTCCATATAGTTCGATAACTTATTAGTCGGAAATTGTCTTAAAAACCCACGGAGATTACAGAAATGGAGCCCAATTGCTGATCGGCATTACATTTTGGGAAATGAAAGCGAGGGAATAAAGGTAGATTGGAATTAGAATAATTCCCAAAGCAATTTTGACCTCTTTCTTAACCAGGAAATCCGAAAAGGCTACAAAAAGGAACGGTACTGCCGGAAGAAAATATCTCAAAATGTCTCTGTGGGCGACGAATAAAATCATAAAGTAAAAAAGACCGGTAAAAGAAGCCAGTTCCAATTCTTTTTTCTGAATTAGTTTGTAAATACCAATTGCGCCAATTGTGTAAATGAATATTATCTCCTCAAGCCAAAAAGTTCCCACCCAGGGAGCAGAAAAGTTGAATATCTGGAAAGGAGGAAAACCCAGATGAATATTGTCCCCGGAGTGGAAATAAGCGAAGAAGTCACCAATTGTGAATTTATAAAAGACAAATACAAGAAGTAAACCAATCGGAATCAACAAAAGCGGATATGTCCTTTTCAAATTAAAGCTGACCCTTTTCTTTTGAATGGATCCAATAAGATAAAAAATTATGTAAGAGACAAAAAGAAGTATTCCAGGTGACTTTGTGAATGTCGCAGCAACTCCCCATAAAGCCGCCGGCCAAAATTTTTTGTTTTTGAAAAAGTAAATCGAAGCCAAAATACCGGCAATAAATAACGGGTCGGCGGAGCCTACTGACCTGACAATCAGCCATCTTGCTGGAAGTATTGAGAAAAGGAATGTCAAAAATATAGCGCTTTTACTGTCGACGAATTGAGATATAAGTTTTTTAAAGAAATAAATAGCAAGAGCGGAGGAGAGAAGTGTAACTATAAGCATTGCATAAGGATAATTAATGAGTATTCCAAAAACTTTTATCAAAAGAGGGAAGAGCGGGAAATGTGCCGCATAATACTCGGTTGGCAGGGGGAATTGAAAATTAGCCTTAATTAAATCCTGGTTGTACAAAGTTTTGGCAGCAACCAGATAGAGAGGGCCGTCGTAATTCGCGACGATCGTAGCCATGCCGTTTTGCGGGAGAGGGATAGTCCAAAAAGAATCGAACCTGAATAAAAATGGCAACCAGATCAAAACCACCGGAATCAGAGAAAACGCCAGAATTAAAAGGAGTTCGTTAACCTTTTTCTTCATTAGAATGATATTAGCATGAGATAAGGCCAATATGCTAGACTTCGTATGTGAACACTCTGATTAAAGAATTATCTATTTTCCTTCCCACATATAACGAAGAAGGAAGTATTGAAAAAGTAGTTAAAAATACTGCAGAAGCTGCTGCCAGAAATGCTGAAAAATGGGAATTGATAGTGGTTGATGACGGCTCCACCGACTCCACGAACAAAATTGTCGCAAAAATTACTGAATCGAATAAAAACATAAGGATTATTAAACACGAGAAGAATCTTGGCTATGGAGCATCTCTAAAAACAGGCTTTTATAACTCAAAATATGATTGGATTTCTTTTATCGATTCCGATGGCCAGTTTGATTTTTCGGAAGTTGGTAAATTCATTGAAAAACAAAAAGAAACGGGCGCAGATTTGGTAATCGGCTACTACAAAAAAAGGAGAGTTTCTTTTACGAAAGTCGTTACCAGTAAAGTTTGGGAAGCGTTTGTCTTTATTCTGTTTGGGCTGAAGGTTCATGATATTGACTGCGGTTTTAAGTTGGTTTCCAAAAAAGTAATTGAAAGTATTCCGAAATTGGAAAGCGAAAGAGGAGCGTTCATTACCAGTGAATTTTTAATAAAAGCTAAAAAGAAAGGATTTAAATTTGCCGAAGTTCCCGTAACTCATTATCCAAGATTAAAAGGTCAGGGAACCGGGAGAAAATTGAACGTAATTATTGAAAGTTTTATTGACCTTCTAAGACTGTGGAAAAAACTAAGATGAAATCCAAAATTGCCGATTTTGTCAAAAAAAACAGAAAAGAACTGATAGTTATCGGATTGATTTTACTAATCGGGGCATTTTTCAGACTATACAAAATCAGTTCTTATATGACTTTTTTGGGAGATGAAGGACGGGATGTAATAATAGTCAGGAGAATTTTTACAGAACTTCACCCGCCCCTTATCGGTCCAGGAACGTCAGTTGGGGGTATGTATCTGGGCCCCCTTTATTACTACATGATGGCAATTCCGCTTCTTATTGCGGGGTTTTCCCCGGTCGGGCCAGCAGTGATGGTTGCCTTACTTGGGGTTGCCACGATTGCCTTTATCTGGTGGGCAGGAAGGGTTTGGTTTGATAAAAGAGCAGGTCTTATTGCGGCAGGGCTTTATGCAGTTTCGCCAACCGCGATTATTTTTGCCCACTCTTCATGGAATCCGAATATCATGCCATTCTTTGCCATCCTTTCAATTTATTCTATTTGGAAAGTTTGGAAGCAAAAGAATTTAAGTTGGTTGATTGTTTTGGGAATATCCTTTGCTTTTGTTCTTCAGTCTCACTATCTGGGGCTATTGCTGGCTCCGACAATTCTTGTATTCTGGTTTTTGACATTCAGAGAACTTAGAAAAAAGAAACAGTTTAAATTTTTTATTAAAAAGTCTGTTCTCGGTTTGGTCTGTTTTTTGGTTTTAATGAGCCCGCTTTTGATATTTGATTTTAGGCATAATTTTTTAAATACAAAAGCAATTTATAAATTTTTTATAGAGCGCCAAACAAATTTTTCTTCAAGTCCAGGATCGGCAATATTCCAAATGCCAGAGATATTTAACTTTATTAATAAAAGTCTAATTGCCGGAAAAAACTCCATGGCTGCAATTGTATCCTCTGTTGTTATTGCGGCGGGTATAACTTATGCGTTTGTTGAAAATTTTGTCAAAAGGAAAAACCTCAAAATTAAAGTAGAATATTGGCTTCTTTTTTCCTGGCTGGGATTTGGTCTTATCGGTCTTGGTCTTTATAAACAAAGTATTTATGATCATTATCTTGGATTCCTTTTTCCGGTTCCATTCATATTAATTGGAGTTATTGTTTCAAAGTTAATGTCTAAGAATATTTTTACAAAAATTATCGGATGGGCTTTCCTGATTTATTTAATCGGGATTAACTTTGCAGAAAATCCATTAAGAAAAGAGCCCAATAGATTGATGCAAAGAAGTATGGATGTTTCGAGGTTGGTTTTGAATAATGTGGATGGCAAGCCATTTAATTTGGCGGTATTGGCGGAGAGGAATTACGAAGACGGATACAGATATTTCCTTGAACTTTGGGGTGGGGAAGTGCTGCATGCAGACAGATGGGATCCGTCAACAATTTCGGATCAGCTTATTGTTGTTTGTGAAAATGAGCCTGCCAAATGCGATCCGACACACTCACCAAAAGCAGAGGTTGCAAATTTCGGGATGACGAAGATTGATAAACAGTGGGAGGTTGACGGGGTTATAATATACAAATTGGTTCACACACAATGAATTACAAAGAATCATCCTTAATACTGAAAGAAATAAAAAAAGCCGACAAAATTTTAATTAATTGCCATAGAGGGCCGGATTCCGACTCTGTGGGTTCTGCTTTAGCCCTGTCAGGTGTTTTAAAGAATTTGGGAAAAGAAGTCGCAGTTATTTGTCCGAGCGACTTGCCTTCCGATTTGATGTTTTTAAAAGGCGCTAATGAGGTAATAAGGGTTAACTTTACTTCATTTGATTTTTCCGAGTATGACCTTTTTGTAATTCTTGACTCTTCAACTTACTCCATGGTTACGGGCTTAAAGGATTCTGACAAACCCGGCATCAACTCGGTGGTTATTGATCATCATATTTCAAACGAAAAATTCGGGAACATAAACTTGATTGACGCTAAAACAACGTCAACGGGGGAGCTTCTTTATAAAGTTTTTGAGGATTGGAAAATTGATTTTGATAAATTTGTCGCCGAGAGTCTTTTAACCGGAATAATTGGAGATACCGGAACTTTCCAATATCAAAATGTAGGAAAAGAAACTCTTAGAATTGCCGCGGACCTGATCGAAAAAGGTGCCGACAAAGACAAAATTGTTTACAACCTCTACAGAAATATAGAATTCAGGGAAGTAAAGATGTGGGGTAAATTTATTGAAAGCATGATGATTGAAGACAGGTTTGTCTGGTCTGCAGTTCCGCTTTCGGTCTACAAAGATTTTGGCGAATATACCTATGCCAAAGAAGATGTGGCCAATTTATTTTCCCCAATTGTTAAGGGAACCGAGTTTGGAATCATTATGATCGAAACATCCGAAAATATTCTTTCTGTAAGTTTCAGATCCAGAACCGGCTTCGATGTCTCAAAAGTTGCAAATGAGGTTGGTGGAGGCGGTCACAAAGCCGCTGCGGGAGCAAGGATTGAAGGGTTACCGTTTCAGGAAGCTGTCAATAAAGTGCTCACAGTTGCCCGAAAGTATGTTCAAAAGAATTAAAAATTTTTTCTCTACAGAAAATATTTTGGTCTCAGTCGGTTTGATAGCTGCTTTTGTAATCAGGGTTTTTAGGATTGATCAAACTTTAGGTTTTTATTATGACCAAGGCAGGGACGCTTCGGTTATTTGGGATTTAATTTATAAGGGAAAATTGTTTTTGATAGGCCCCACCACCGGCCTTCCCGGGGTTTTCCGTGGACCCTACTATTACTATTTGATTGCGCCCTTTTATTGGTTGGGAAATGGAAACCCTATCTGGCCGTATGTTTTTTTGACGTTCACAACCGTTCTTGCAATAGCTTTAATCTACTATTTAGGAAAAAAAATTCAGGATAGAACGACAGGTGTAATTGCTGCGGTCATTGCTGCGTTTTCATTTAACATTTTCCTTGCGTCCAGATGGCTTTCAAATCCAACTCCAATGCTTTTACTTTCTTTAATTCTGGTTTGGGGCATGATTAAAGTAACAGAAGGAAAAAGATGGACATGGTCGATTATTGCCACCGTTGCAGGACTGTCCCTTTTTAGCTTTGGATCTTCCGGGGAATTCTTTTATTTGCCGGCTCTGGCAATTTTCTTAGTTTGGCAGTGGAAAAACAGACCCAATCTAAAGAACCTTGTTTTATCTATTTTTTTGTTTATCTTAACTTTTGCGCCACTGGTTTTGTTTGATTTAAGGCATCAAAACATTCTTTTAAATAATTTGTTTGGAACTTTCGGTGTTGGAAGCGGAAGTTTTGGAGTTCCGACTTTGGATTTCATTAAATCCAGAACTGCGGCGTATTTTGGCATTTTTACAAATAAAATCTTTCAATCCAGCAGTAATCTTAACTCCATAGTGTTGGTGATTACCGGAATCTCGTTTTTGGCGTTTTTGCCAAAGCTATTCAAGAATAGCAAGACCAAGATAATCCTGCTCCTTTTAGGATCTGCCGTCCTTGGTCTTTACTTTTATCGTGGAAATTATGGAATTTTATATGATTACTATATGACCGGATATTATTTGATTTTTATTTTGCTTTTTGCAATTGTCTTGGGACAAATCTGGAAATATAGAATTGGTAAGATTTTTATTGCAGTCTTTTTTATCTTATTTTTTATGAATAATATTCCACATATTAGGGGAAGAATGAATGACGAATGTAATGTGTCCGAGAGTATTTGTCTACTAAACCAAAAGCAAGCCATTGATTGGATATATGAGGATGCCGGCAATAGAGATTTTAATGTTGATGTTTATGTTCCACCTGTAATTCCATATGCATATAATTATTTATTTACCTGGCTTGGTACTACAAAATATGAAAAGATGCCTCAGGACAACCAGATTCCACTGTTATATACTTTATATGAAGTTGATCCTCCGCACCCTGAACGTTTACAGGCCTGGATTGATAGACAAAAGGGTATTGGGAATATAATAAAAGAGGAGAAATTCGGCGGCATAGTTGTTCAGGAGAGACAAAGGATAAAAAAATGAAACCTTATTTAAGTGTAGTAATACCGGCTTATAACGAAGAATATAATCTAAGAACTGGAGTTCTTGAAAGTGTTTATGGCTATCTTGATAAACAAAAGTATTCCTGGGAGATTCTTTTTGTTGATGATGGTTCCTCTGACGCGACAGCGAAGATTGCGGGGGAGTTCGCCAAAAAGCACAATAATTTCTTTGTTTTGAAAGAACCGCATAGAGGGAAGGGTGGAACGGTTATAGCGGGAATGCTTAGGGCAAAAGGGGAAATAATTCTTTTCACCGACACCGACCAGGCAACCCCAATTGACCAGCTTGAAAAAATATTGCCAAAATTTAACAAAGGGTATGATGTTGTAATCGGATCTCGCCACGGAAGGGAAGGGGCGCCCCTGGTTCGAAAGATTATGGCGTACGGATTTTCTCTTCTCAGGCTCTTGGTCTTAAGGCTGCCCTTCAAAGATACACAGTGCGGGTTCAAAGCTTTTACAGACTCAGCCTCTCGGGAAATTTTTAAACGATTAAGGCTTTTCAAGGCAGATGGTGAAAGTTCCGGAGCTTCGGTTACAGCCGGCTTTGATTTGGAGATACTCTATGTTGCACGGAAGCTGGGATATAAAATTGCGGAAGTTCCGGTTGATTGGCATCATAAAGAGGGAACTAAAGTCGATCCCATTAAAGATTCGATAGAAGGTTTAAAAGGACTTCTTTCGGTTCGTATTAACGCACTTCAGGGAAAATATAAGGTCTAGTTTTGTAATTTATTACACCTATTCAAATCTGATTTGAAGAGACACTCTAAGGACATTGGCCAGTCTTTTTAAGGCTGTCTCTATTTCATGTCTATCCGTTCTATTTTTCTTTTTTCTAAAACCGTGTAGTAGGAGAAACGATTTGTTAGCTATTGCAATATAAAATATTCTTGAAATGACATAAGAAATACAGACCAAACAAGTCAGGCTATATTCCTGTATTCCTACGCAATTACTATATCATAGTAATTTATCCAATATATTTTCTGTTCCTGGAAGGAGTGGTAGCTTTATGGCTTCATCTTTGTTAAACCAGCCAAAAGAAATGTGTTCATCACTGGTTTTTATTTTGCTCGAAACTACTTTTGCATCAAAAACAATTCTAAAACATAAGTATTTTAGCCCCTTAGCTTCAATTTCGTTATAAGTTACAGTGTTCATTTTTATTTGGGATACTTTTACTCCAGTCTCCTCTTTAACTTCCCTTTCAAGGGCACCTAAAGGCAGTTCGTCTTCTTCCAACTTACCCTCTACCAGCTGCCAATGCCCGGGATATGAACTTTTTTTACTCCTCTGTAGAAGTAGTACTTTATCTTTTTCATTTTTTATAATTGCGCTGACTATAATTAATACTTTATCGATGATCATAGGGTAAGTATATCATTGTAATTTTTGATAATCCCCAACTTCTTTATTATAATCACTTACCATGATAGAAAATCCGGAAAAACAGAGAGATTTTGGCTGGCGATACTTTCACTTTATCGACAAGGCTGGTTCTCGTATTAACTTAGTTGAACATAAGACAGATATATTTGGCCTAGAAGCAAAACCTTATATGACCATGGTCGCCAAAGCTCCCGACACAGAACCTGTGCGTTTCAAAGGGGAACCGAATGTCGTTTGGGAACGAGGTGTCGGCAATCAAAGTGGAAAATTTGATTTTGTGTTTGATAACGCAAGGTTTAATGGAGAAATAACTGACACACTTGAGCATAAAGAGTTGAAGGACGTAGTTTTGTATGAAGACAAATTAAGAAGGAAAAGTCACTGGGCAGTTGATATTCCATATGGAAAAATAACTGGAGAACTACGAACACCACAAGGTGAAAAGGAAATAACAGGTTATGTATATCAAGACCGGCAATGGGGAAATATTTTAATACAAGAGTGGGTTAAAAATTGGATATGGACACATCTAGCTAACGAAAATTTATTTGTCGTAATTTTTTGCATCAATGCAACAAACGGGCAAAAATCCTGGCACTCAATAAGCAGCTTGGGTCAAAATGTTTCTGTGGATCATGATTTTGAAGTACCACACTTTCCAAAACTAGCTAATTCAAGTAACCCTGACGCTAACATTTTCCAAGCGGAGATAAAAATACCAGGCAAATTATCGACAGTGTTTACTTTGTCTCCTCAAAATGTTATGAGGTCTAGAATTGGAGAGAAGCATCCTGGCTTCTCAGCTAGTTATGTTCGTTGGTCAGTTGACGGCATTACTAACCAATCAGAAGAAACTGCACAGGGAGTTGCTGAATATATGAGCATACAAAAATTATGACAGCTGAAAATAAACAAATAGTCTTCCTGGCTGGTTATAGCGCTGCTGGCAAATCAACTTTGGCAAAAGAAATGCGCGACAACTGGGATTATACTCTGGTAGAACATCAGCCATTAGTTCACGGTATAGCTTCTAGAAAAGGTTTTAAGAGAGCTCGCCATTGGCTAGCTGGGGTGGGAGTAGAGAAATTCGCCGAAGAATCAGCGAATGAAATGGTATCGAGAACCAAAAACGTTCTTAAGGAAGGAAAGATAAGGGTTGTATTCGATGTTGCTTACGGAGTAAAAATGTTGGAACTTTTCCAAAGCGAATTTCCCGATATTTACAAATTGGTTGTTTCTGTGATTGCCGACGAAGATACTAGAACGTTAAATATTCAAAAAAGAATGGGTACCGAATCCACCGACGAAGCTCAAAAAGAACTACATTTCAGGGATAGATTCTTACGAGAGGTTGGTCTTGATGAAGTATTACAACGGAGTGATATCAAAGTAACTAATAAAGATAAACAGATTGGAGAAGTTGCCTCTGAATTAAATAAGCTCATAGCAGAATACCTCTCAGAAAAATAAAGGGTCAATTTCATACGTTATAGGACATAAAAATCAACACATTATTCCTTTAATATGTCTAAGATGTCAATTATCCTGGCGCGTGTCTTCGTGTCGAAATTTTGAATAAAGTCAAAAACAGGGGATTTATTGGATCTTGTTTTGTAATAAAAAAATACACCATTTCTTAACCATATAATATATTCAGTATATCATAATCTGGAATATTTAATTTCGGTTACAATATAATATTGATTTTCCTTTTACGGCGACTTATCAGGTCGAAGAGTGAAGTAATTCGTGTTACAATTTAGGCGTGGTCTCTAAAATTTCGGTTGTAATTAACACTCTTAACGAAGAAAAGAATATTTCTAGGGCAATTTTATCGGTTAAGGGTTTTGCGGACGAGATTGTCGTTGTTGATATGGAATCGAACGACAAAACCTGCGAAATTTCCGAAAAACTTGGCGCCAAGATATTTACTCATAAAAAAACAGGTTATGTGGAACCTGCCAGGAATTTTGCGATTTCAAAAGCAACCGGGGATTGGGTTTTGATTTTGGATGCGGATGAAGAAATTCCTCAAACTCTGGCAAAAAAAATAAAGGATATAGTAAAAAGTCCCAAAGCCGATTATTTCAGGATACCCCGAAAAAATATTATTTTTGGGAGTTGGATAGAACACACTCTTTGGTGGCCTGACTACCAGATTAGATTGTTTAGAAAAGGTAAAGTAACCTGGAACGAGCTGATCCACGCAGTTCCCATAACAGTGGGCAGCGGTGCTGACATAGCGGCTGAGGAGAAGTATGCGATATTACACCACAATTATGACTTTACGGAACAGTATTTAGAAAGACTCAATCGCTACACATCGGTTCAGTCGAATCTTTTGGTAAAAGACGGCTACAATTTTGCTTGGACGGATTTAATTAGAAAACCGTTAAAGGAATTCTCCAATCGTTACTTCGCAGGAGAGGGATACAAAGATGGCGTTCACGGTTTAGTCCTGTCCCTTCTCCAGGCCTTTTCGGAACTCACGGTTTATATAAAAGTCTGGCAAAAAAGCGGTTTCAAGGAAGAAAAAGCGGGTATTCTGGAAGTTGTTTCTGAAATGAAAAAGGGAGAAAAAGAACTGCATTTTTGGCAAAATGATTCACTTTATAAAAAAACAGGAAACATCAAATACAGAATCCGCAAAAAACTAAAGATTTAAAAATGTCTAAATCCCCAAAAGTTTCGATTGTTATTTTAACCGCTAACTCTCTTGAAATGACAAAAGAGCAACTCATTGATGTTGCCAAACTTGACACAAAGAGTATCCAAGCCGAATGTCTAATTGTCGACAATGGTAGCAACGACGGAACCGAAGAAAATCTTAAAAATTATAAACTTCCGAATATGGATTATAAATTTATCGAAACCGGGGAAAATTTGGGGTTTGCCGGCGGAAATAATGTTGGCACAAAAGATTCTCTTAAGCATGGATCCGACTATGTGATATTAATGAATAATGATCTGATTTTGCCGAAAGATGTTGTTGTGAAATTAGTGGATTTCATGGAGGGGAATCCGGAAGTTGGAATTGCCTCACCCAAAATATATTTTGCCAAGGGATATGAATTTCACAAAAACAGATATAAAGAGGGAGACTTGGGAAAAGTGTTTTGGTATGCA